>ERZ888423.8-NODE-8-length-182487-cov-10.084503_pt1 | contig 182487 bp, 172 predicted proteins | sample MGYA00520523_ERZ888423 | MGnify/ENA primary metagenome ERZ888423 (study PRJEB32303, sample SAMEA104408611) | aquatic metagenome | biome: Brackish water; feature: Pelagic; material: water | place: Baltic Sea | collected 2014-06-08T10:24:00 | depth 30,27 m ...
GTTACGGACATCGTCGCCCAGTTGCTCGGCCCGGATGTGCGCGTCTATGGCGGCAAGATGAACATCAAGGCGGCAGGCTACGGCGCCCCGGTCGAGTGGCATCAGGATTGGGCGTTCTACCCCCATACCAATGACGACGTCCTCGCGACCGGGATGCTTCTGGATGACTGCGACGAAAGCAATGGCCCGCTCATGGTCATGCCCGGAAGCCACAAGGGGCCGGTCTACGATCATCACCATGAGGGCTATTTCTGCGGCGCGTTCGACCCGGAAGCCGTCAAGCTTGACGTGTCGCCGGCGCGGAAACTGATGGGCCCTGCGGGCTCCATGACGATCCACCATGTGCGCGCTGTCCATGGCTCCGCCTTGAATACTTCGAACCGCCAGCGCCGCTTGCTCCTGACGGAATATGCGGCGGCGGACGCATGGCCGCTGGCGACCATGAAAGGCGACTTCAACGCCTTCGAAAGCCGGATGGTGCGCGGCAAAAGCACCAGCCAGCCGCGCCTGAAGCCGGTCCCGGTGCGAATGCCGTTCCCATCGGCGAAGGCCCAGGGGTCGATCTACGAAAACCAGAAGGGCACGGGCCGCCGCTTCTTCAAGACCTACGAAGACACGATCGAGGCTGCCGAGTGACCGCGCCTGTCCGCTATGGCTCCGTCCTGTTCGAGGAAGCGCTGACCTATTCCGGCATGGAGTTCCTGTCGGCCATTCGCGATGGCCGTCTGCCGCATCCGCCGATCGCGGAAACGGCGGACTTTCGCCTCGTCGTCGTCGAGCCGGGTTTCGTGGCGTGGGCGGCGACGGCGAAGCCTGCCTACCGCAACCCGCTTGGCGGCATTCACGGCGGCTGGATCGCGACGCTGCTCGATTCCTGCATGGGCTGCGCCGCCCACACCACCCTGCCGGCCGGCGTGCCCTACACAACCGTCGACCTGAAAGTGAACTATGTCAGGGGCGTGACCCCAGAGGCAGGCGTCCTCCGGGCCGAAGGCAAGGTGCTGCACGGGGGACGACGCCTGATTTCGACGGAAGGGCGCCTGGTCGATGGCCAGGGCAAGCTCTATGCCCATGGCGTTTCGGTCTGCATGGTGCTGGAGGCGCCCAAGCCCTGATGGCGGCGGCGCTTTGTCGGTTTACCAGCAACGCTGAAAACCTGTATGAGCTTAGGCGAAATCGCGCCGGGGCCGATGTGGCCGGCGCGCGCTGAAGGGCGGGAGCAGCCGGTGCGCTATTGTAAGAGTTGTCTGTACCCAGAAACGAAGCCCGATCTCTGGTTCGATGAGCACGGCGTCTGCAATGCCTGCAATAATTTTGCCTCCCGCGAGACCGTCGACTGGAGCGCCCGGCAGGCGGAACTCAAGACCGTTCTCCAACGCTACCGCCAGGAAAATGGCAATAACTACGATTGCATCGTGCCGGTCAGCGGCGGGAAGGACAGCCATTATCAGCTTATCCGGCTGCTTGAGCTTGGCATGAACCCGTTGTGCGTTACGGCGACGACGGACGATCTCAGCCCGATCGGGCGGCGCAATATCGAGAACATGAAGAAGCTCGGCGTGGATTTCGTCGAAGTGACGACCAACCCGGTCATCCGCCGGAAAATCAACAAATTCACGCTGTCGACCATTGGCGACGTGTCCTGGCCGGAGCATGTTACCATCTTCACCATCCCGGTGCGGATGGCGGTGCAGTTCAACGTGCCGCTGATTGTCTGGGGCGAGAACCCGCAGCACGAATATGGCGGCCCGGCGACATCGACCACAAAGAACATCCTGGACCGGCGGTGGCTGGAAGAGTTCGGCGGCCTGCTGGGCTTCCGCGTTTCCGACCTGATTGGCCAGCTTGAAATCCAGCCGCGCAATCTGATCCAGTATACCTACCCAAGCGATGAGGACCTGCAGCGCGTTGGCGTCTCCGGCATCTTTCTCGGATATTACTTCCCCTGGGACGGCTATCAGAACGCCTTGATCGCACAAGGCTATGGCTTCGAGACGCTGCCGAACATGGTCGAGGGCGCGCTCGCGAATTATGAGAATCTGGATAATCACCAGATGGGCATCCACGATTACTTCAAATTTCTGAAATACGGCTTCGGCCGCGCAACGGATATCGCCAGCAACCATATCCGCCGGGGCCGCATGTCGCGCCTCGACGGTCTGAACCTGGTGAAGCGCCATGACGGCAGGTTCCCGTGGAGCTATCTCGGCAAGCCCCTGGCCGACATCCTTGGGGAATTCGACATGGACGTGGAAGAGTTCATGCGCATCTGCGACCGCTGGACGAACAAGCGCCTCTTCTTGACCGACCACAACGGCCAACTGGTCAAGGACAAAGACCAGAACCTGACGAAGAAGCTCTATGACAATGCCTGATCCCGGATGAGCATGCGCACGGTCACGATTGTCGATTGCGGGCTGTCGAATATCGATTCAGCCGTGCGGGCGCTGGAATATTGCGGCGGCGATCCCGTTGTGACCCGCGATCCGGCTGTGGTTCGGGCGGCCGGCCGGCTCGTGCTGCCGGGCGTCGGGGCGTTTCCGGAGGCGATGCGGCGCCTGAACGAGGCCGGACTGACCGATGCGATCCGCGAGGCCGCCATCCATGGCGAACGTCCGGTGCTGGGCATCTGCCTTGGCATGCAATTGCTGGCGACGGCGGGCCAGGAAATGGCCTTCACTCAGGGCATCGGCGTCATTCCGGGCGATGTAACGCCGCTCCAGCGGGCGGACGCGACGGAACGGGTGCCGCATATCGGCTGGAACACGGTCGAGGATATCGGCGATTGTCCCTTGCTCAAGGGCGTGCCGCCGCTGAGCGATTTCTATTTCGTCCATAGCTTTCATTTCAAGCCGAATGACCCGGCGCACATGATGGGGCAAACGCCCTCCTATGGCGGGTTTGCGGCGATCGTCGGGCGCGGGCTGGCGTTCGGCGCGCAATTCCACCCGGAAAAAAGTCAGGCCAACGGGTTCGCCATCCTCAAGAACTTTGTGGGGCTCTAGGCGGTCATGGTGAAAATCCGCGTCATGCCGACCTTGCTGCACCGGGATATGGGTCTGGTGAAGGGGGAACGCTTCGATAGCTGGCGGCGCACCGGCAGCGCGCTGCAGGCGATCAAGGTCTACAATATGCGGGGCGTCGATGAGCTGGTATTTATGGACATCACGGCCTCCCCGGACGGTCGGCCGCCGGATTTCGACCTGATCGACGATCTGGCGGATGAATGCTTCATGCCGATGACCGTCGGCGGCGGCGTGCGCGACGCCGAGGATATTGGCCGGTTGCTTGGCGTCGGGGCCGACAAGGTTTCATTGAACTCCCATGCGCTCGCCAACCCAGACATCATCGCAGAAGGCGCCAGGACCTTCGGCTCGCAATGCATCGTGCTCTCGATCGACGTCCTGCGCGGCCCGGATGGCCGGCTGGAGGTCATGAGCCACGGCGGCAAGCGCCCGACCGGCAAGGACCCGGTCGAATGGGCGAAGCGCGGCGCGGACCTTGGGGCAGGGGAAATCCTACTGACCTCGATCGATCGGGACGGCACCTTCCAGGGCTATGACATTGCGTTGGCCAAAGCGGTCGCGGCTGCGGTCGACGTGCCCGTGATCGCGTCCGGCGGGGCCGGGGACTATGCCCACATGGCGGATGTCCTGAGGCAGGCGGACGTCGCCGCCGTCGCCGCCGCAAGCATTTTCCATTTCACCGAAAAGACACCGGCCGAAGCAAAGAAATATTTAAAAAAAGAAGGGTTTAACGTAAGAATTTAAGTTGATATATGAAATTGCCCGTCGCCGCAGCGTCGGACATGCAATGGCTCCGAGACGCCAATTTGAGCTGCGAGCTCGCCAAGCCTGCGCGCGATATCGTCCGCCGAGAAGTCTGGGAAGATGTTCCGTTGAAAGGCCGTCGGGCGCCATTTCTTGCGGAACAGCAGGCCGGGCTTCCAGGTCGATTTGTGCGGCCGCAGAGCGACGGCGCCGGTCGCGTCCGCCACGAAGCGCGCGATCAATTCGGCCGCGAAGGGTCCGCTCTGGCCCGCAAAGTAATCCTCGAAGCGGACCTGACGTTCGGCGACGGCGGCGGGGTCGTCGGAACCGGCCGCCAGGATCCGTTGCGTTTCGGCGATGACTTCATCCTCGCTCCGGGCGATGGCGCTGAGCGCGCTCGAAAGGAAATAGCTGTGCAGCGGCGATGGGATGGTCTGATAGCAGATGGCCGGCTTGCCGAGCGCGAACGCTTCTGTCGCCGTCGTGCAGCTTGTGTGGATCAGAAGGTCGGCGGCGGATAGCCAGGCGGCCGCCGGACCCTCTCGGACAATATGGGCGCGGGGCACGCCGGCCAATGCAGTTTGATACGGCTCGAGCTTTTCCGTCGGATGCGGCCGCAGCACGATCTGCCGGTCGGGGAACGCCTCGCTCAGGCGGCGGACAAGCGGCGCGGCGGCTGCGAAGTTCGCGCGCTCGAAGGCTTGCAGATCGGTGACGAACGCGCGGTCTTCGGGCAGGTCCAGATTGATGCGGCCGTCGCCGGTCAACGCCCGGATCAGGCCTTCGGGCGAGTTCTTGGCGGAATTCACCAGACCGATATTGGTGTTCACCAGCAGAAACCTGCCGTAATCGCGCGTGATCGCCGCCGCGTCGGCCGCATAGATGCCGCGGAGTTCGGGCCGCAGAAAATCCCAGCGCGGATTGCCCGTGGTGATGAGCTTGTGCGCGTGGTCGGGATAGCTTCGTTCCATCGCTGCGACATGCTGGCGGCCGAGGCAGAAAATCGCCTCCGTCGCGTTGACCGAGCGGGGATCGACCCAGCGGAGCCGCTGGCTGCCGTCGCCGAGGCCGGGCATCTCCTCATCGATCGCCGCGATCGCGTGGCCAAGCTTCTGGATGCGCTGCATCTGCTTGGCGTCGCCGGGCGTCAGCGTCTTGAAGATCCAATAGCCCTTCGGCATGGCGCGGGCGTTCTTCTGCAGCAGCCACTTCTGCCCGATGACGACCTCGAGGCCGGCCTGCACGGCGAACAGGGCGATCAGCAGGCGCGAATCGAGCTCGCGCGAGGCAATCTCCATCGGCATATAGAGATAGGGGGCGGGCATGGGCGGCACGACTGAACTTTCCAAGCGGACCCTGTTCAATAGACGCTTCCGCAGCGGTTTTTCTATAGGAATGCAGGCGCTGTCGCAATTCATTGTCAGCCCCGGCATCGGCGCTTGGCCTCGTCCGCCTATTCGCGCTATCAAAAGCCCCCGCCTTCCGCACTAACATGAAAAGCGCACGCTCGTTCAATGGCATTCACGATGGCGAAAGCGCTGCTGCGCCTCCTGCCGCCAGCATTGGCTGGCAGATATCTCGGGCGTCGCCTGTTCTCGCTCACCGACCAAGAATCTGGGCGGCCGACCCTGCTGGCGTTGAACCGGACTGTGATGTCGAGCGATCTCAGAGCCTTGAAAGGCAGGGCCGCGCTCAATGTGATGGCCGTCTGGTCCTCCGACTTTCGGGCCATGCTGCGGCAGCGCGTGCCGAAGCGCGAGCAATCGCAGACCTATTTCGCCGGGATCTACGCCAGCTATAGCGAAGCGCGCCGCGAAAGCTTGCGCCGGGTCGCGCGCGCTGCGCTGGACGGCCTATTGGCGCGAACGCCCATCGACGCCATCGTCGTCGCCAATACCGACTACTGGGAAGACGTCGTGATGATGGATGTGGCGCGGGAACGCGGCATACCGTTTCTGGTGCTCTGCCGGGAGAACTACGCGGTTCAGGAAACTCAGGACTGGCTCCGCAATCACATCGCCAAATCCGGCTATACGTTCCATGGCGATGGCGTCGCGGTCGCATCCGATATCACCAAGACGTTTTTCGAAGATGTCGGCTGCTATGGGAATAGCGTGATCGAGACGGTCGGCTGGCCCCGTTTCGACAGTTGGCGCGACCCAAATCCCTATCCGCCAGCCGAGCGCAACCTCGTGACGCTAGTCTCCTATCACGACCCGCTCTATCTGGCGCCGCAAAACTACGAGGAAACCTTGGAGACTGTCGCTGCGGCTGCGAAGGCCTCTGCCGACCCGGCGCGCTATGTCGTCAAGCTGAAGGAGGAGGGCCACCGGGCCGAGATCCTGGCGATCTGCCCGGAGCTTGCCGCATCGGGCGCGACGATCACGGCCGCGACCCCGATGGATGATCTGCTGCGTCGGTCGCGCATGGTGATCGGCTACAATACGACCGGCATCCTCGAAGGCTATCTGGGCGACGCCGCCATTGTCGTGCCCTGGTGGAAGGACGCCGTCCGGCCGGCGGTCGATACGCTGATCAGCCATGAAACGCCCGAGGACCGGGCGACGACCCACTTCCCGACTTCGCCGGACGAACTCCGCTCGCTGATGGAGCAGGCGTTCGCCGGGCCGTTGCCGCCGCTTGGCGACCGATCGGTCCGCCTCAGCCGTTTCCACCGGTTCGTCGCATTCGACGCCGATGTCAGCGCCGCGCAGAAGTTCGAGGCTTTCGTCCGGCGCTTTCTGTAGACCATCGCGCGGGTTTCAATTTGGTGATCTGGCTCAGCCCAGCATATCCCAACCGACTGGCTCGCCGCGCTTGATGGCGCGGGCTGCTTTCCGGCCAAGAACGGTATCCAGATATTTCGTCGGCAGCCCGTAGCCCGGCCGGATCGCGCGCACATTAGCGGCGGTGAAGATCTCGCCGGCGGCCATGTCCTCGCTCACATAGAGCGACCGGCGGAAGGCGAGGGACTTCGTCTCCTGCGCCGAGGACGCTCCGTAGCTGACGCCCCCCAATGAGGCCCAGGCGCGCTGCGTCTCGACCACCAGCGCCCGCATTTCTTCGGGCTCCAGCGAAAAGGCGGAATCGACGCCGCCATCTGCCCGGCGCAGCGTGAAATGCTTCTCGATGACGGTTGCGCCATGAGCGACGCTTGCGACCGACACGCCGACGCCCATGGTGTGATCCGAAAGCCCGGCTTCGCACTGGAAGGTTTCGCGCAAGTTGGGGATCGTCAGGATGTTCGCGTCTTCCGGCATCGAGGGATAGGCGCTGGTGCATTTCAGCAGGATCAGGTCGGTCGCGCCTGCGTCGCGCGCAACGGCGACGGTTTCGGCGATTTCTGCGACGGTTCCCATGCCGGTCGAGATAATCATCGGCTTGCCGGTCCTGGCGACCCGGCGCACCAGGTGGATATCCGTCATCTCGAACGAGGCGATCTTGTAGCAGGCGACGTCGAGGCTTTCGAGGAAATCGACGGCGGTATCGTCGAACGGCGTGCTGAACGGGATCATGCCGAGACTGCGGGCGCGCTCGAAAATTGGGCCGTGCCAGTCCCATGGCGTGTGAGCCTCTTCATAGAGATCGTGCAAGCTGCGGCCGTGCCAAAGGCTGTTGGGATCGTCGATGACAAATGCGCTTGTCCTGATCGGCAAGGTCATGGTGTCGGCGGTATAGGTCTGGAGCTTGAGCGCATGCGCCCCCGCGTCCGCGGCGGCGTCGACCAGGGCAAGCGCGCGGTCGAGCGAATGATTATGGTTCCCCGACATCTCGGCGATGATGAACGGGGGCGAGTCCAGGCCGATCGGGCGGCCGGCGATTGCGATCCTGTGCTTCAAGGCGCGACTTCCAATGCTTTGGCGAAATGCCCGGGCCGGAGGCGAGTATAGCCCGTTCCGAGGAAGAGTTCTTCCGAGGCGCGATTGCCGTCGAGGACCTCGGCGTCGAGGGCGGCGATGCGCCGATCGGCGCGGATCAGCCATGCCTCCGCCGCCAGCAACAGATTGGGGCCAAGGCCCTGGCCGAGCCGCGCCGGCGCCAAATAGATCGACACTTCCGCCCGGTCCCCCGAGCGGTCGAACCGGACGACGCCGAGCGGGCCGGTCTTGTCGCGCCCGACCAGCAGATGCCGGTCGGGATCGGCCATGACGGCCGCACACCAATCCCTGTGGCCGCCAAGCGAAATCTCCGCATGCTCGCGGGATACGGCGCGGATGCGCGCGTCGTTCCGCCATGCGTGCATGGGGAGGATATCCTCCACGGCCGCCGGCGCGACCTGGATGCCGAGATCGGCGATCCGCCGCGCGATCCTGAGCGCGCCTTTGCCATCGACAGCCTCGCCGCATGCGGCCGCCATCGCCGCCCGCCTTGCAGCGTCGCCGCCAAGCGTCCGGACAGCGTTGACAAGATCGGATGGATCCAGGCGAGCGGCGTCGAGCGGCAAAACGAGGCGGCCAGCCGCCGCATTTGTCACCTGCTCCCGCTGGTTTTCCGCGACGATGAGCGCAATCGTCGGCAACCGCATGGCCGCCCGTTCCCAAAGCATATGGCCGCCAGCGCCGATCGCGACATCGGCAGACGCCATCAGCGCGCCCATCGCATCGCTATCCACATGGACCTGCCAGCCGAGGGCGGCCGCCTTTGCCCGGATAGCGGCCAGATCGGCGTTCTGACCGCCGACCACCACCGTCACGTCAGCAGTATCCGGTTGCGCTTCCGCAAGCGCCGCCATGGCGCGCTGGGTGCAACCGGCCGCGTCCACGCCGCCGAAGGCGATCAGCCAGCGGAGCGGGCCGTCATGGGGCGGCCTGGCGGCGCCCGTCCGGAATTCCGGCCGCAGGATGGCGTAACGCGGCCCGAGCAATTGCTGGCGATTGGCTGGGATCAGGGCCGCATAACGCCCGTGCGGGTCGGCGCTGAGGCTGGGATCGACCAAGAGGTCGGCCGCATGCGCCCTGTCGGCCAGGTCGTCGAGCGCCGCGACATTGACGCCGCCAGCCCGCAGAATGCGCTGCCAGACGCTATCGACGCCATAGTGATCGACGACGACCCAGGCCGCGCGGGCCGCTCGGGCAGCGGCCAGCGTCGCTGCGGCATCGTCGTCGGCGGACGCCTGCAGCCAATGCGCGTGCGGGATCGTGCCGGCGCGGGCGTCATTCCGGCTCGTAGCCGGCGGCAGGGCGACGAAGCGGCATCCGGCCGCTTCGATCCGCGCGCGGAGGGTCGGGAACATCGAGCGCGCGGCAAAAACCACGTCCTCGCCAAGCGCCATCAGTTCCGTCGCGAGCGAGAGACAGCGCATGACATGGCCCGTGCCGATCTCCGCCGACGCATCGGCCCGTATCAAGACCGTCATGCGTCCGCCTTGGCCTGTTGGAGCGCGCGGTAGAGGTGTTCGGCGCGAACCCAGTCTTCTTCCGTATCGATATCCTGGACGCGATGCCGGGGCAGGATGTGGGGAATCGAAGTCGGCGCGAACAGCGGCCGGTCTTCCAGCCAGGCCTCGGCGCGGCCCCAGTAGAACTGCCCGGCGTCGTGGAAGGCTTCCTCCAGGTCCTGGGAGCGGGCCTCGGCATGTTCGGGAAAGAAGGGCGTGACCCCGCTCTCGACGCGCTTCAGCGCGCGCTGAATGGGGAAGGGGAAGGAGGCGACGCTGAAGGCGAAGGCCTGGGTCGAGGCCTTGAGCGCCGCATAAGCTGCTTTCAGGTCCGTGGCCTCGACGAATGGGGCCGTCGCATAGATGCAGCAGGCGAAGGTCGGCGGGGTGGCGTTGGCCTGAAGCCAGGCGACGGCGTGCTTCACGACGGGCGCGGTGCCGGTTCGGTCGTCGGAAATCTCCGGCGGGCGGAGAAAGGGCGTCTCAGCGCCGCGCGCCCGCGCCGCCGCTGCAATCTCCGGGTCGTCGGTCGAGACCAGGATGCGGTCGAACAGCCCCGATGCCCGCGCCGCATCGATGGAATAGGCGATGATCGGCTTGCCGAGGAAATCGCGGATGTTCTTCTTCGGAATCCGCTTGGAGCCGCCGCGCGCCGGGATGACCGCGACGATCATCCCAGAACTTCTTGCAGGGCCGATGCGACAGTGAGTTGCTCGGCGTCGGTCATCGCGGCGAACAGCGGGATCGTCAGCGCGCGGTCATAATAAGCTTCAGAATGGGGGAAGTCGCCCGGCTTGAATCCAAGCGCGCGATAGTAGGGCTGCAGGTGCACGGGGTAGTAGTGCACGTTCACGCCGATCCCCCGCGCCCGCAAGCCGTTATAGGCGTCGAGCCGGTTGACCACGGCGCGCTTGGGCTCGAGCTCGATGACGTAGATGTGCCAGGCCGAAATGCCGTCGGAAACCGGGGGCGGCAAAATCACGGGGCGCTCCGCCAGAAGCTTGCGATACTGGCCGGCGAGGACGTTCCGGCGTTCGACGAACGCGTCGAGGCGCCGCATCTGCGCGCTGCCAAGGGTCGCCTGAATGTCGGTCAGGCGATAATTCAGGCCAAGGCCGACCATCTGATAGGACCAGGGACCGTCGGGCGGGCCTTGCATGAACTTGGGGTCGCGGGTGACGCCATGGCTGCGGTAGAGCTGCATGGCCTCTGCAAGCGCCGCATCGTTTGTCGTCGCCATGCCGCCTTCGCCGGACGTCACGATCTTGACCGGGTGGAAGCTGAATACGGCGATCTCGCTATGGGCGCAGCCGCCGACAGGGGCATTCTCATAGCGGCCGCCAATGGCGTGGGAGGCGTCCTCGATGATCGCGAAGCCATACTTCTCCCGAAGCGCGCCGATCGCCCGCATGTTGGCGGACCGGCCGGAGAAATGCACGGGGATCACGACCTTTGGCAGCCGGCCGGTCTTCTCGGCCTCAGCCAGCTTCTCGGCCAGCCGCTCAGGGCACATGTTCAGGGTGTCGGGGTCGATATCGACGAAATCCACGTCCGCGCCGCAAAGCCGCGCGCAATTGGCGGATGCGACGAATGTGTTGGGCGTCGTCCAGACCAGGTCCCCCGGCCCGACGCCAAGCGCTAGGCAGGCGATGTGCAGGGCCGAGGTCGCGCTATTCGCGGACACGGCATGCTCGGCCCCGACATAGCGCGCGACGGCCGCTTCGAAAGCTTCGACCGCCGGGCCTTGGGTCAGAAATGCCGATTGCAGGGTTTCGACGACATCGGCGATATCGCTTGCGTCGATATCCTGCCGTCCATAGGGGATCATGGTTCGGCCATCTTGTTGAATTCGAGGATTTCTTCCTGCGTCAGGAATTGCGGATTGGTGCCAGAGTTATACTCAAACCCGCGCTTCACCCGCTTGCCGACTTCGCCGAGCGGGTTCCTGGTGTAGTCGCCGTCGATGGTGTGAAAGATGATCGCCGGCGTCAGGACGAAATAGTCATCGAATTCGATGGTGAGATGGGAATCGTCCGAGGGACACATGACCTCGTGGATCTTCTCGCCGGGACGGACGCCGACATCCTTGTGCGGCAGGCCCGGCGCCATCGCCGAGGCGAGATCGACGATCCGGACCGATGGAATGCGGGGCACGAAAATTTCGCCGCCGCGCATGCGGCTGAAATTCTGCAGCACGAAATCGACTCCTTGCTGCAGCGTGATCCAGAACCGGGTCATTTCGAAGTCGGTGATCGGCAGATGGTCGGTCCCCGCCGCCAACATGCTCTGGAAATAGGGCACGACCGAGCCGCGCGAGCCGACGACATTGCCGTAGCGGACGACGGCGAAACGGGTTTTCAGGCGGCCCGACATGTTGTTGGCCGCGACGAACAGCTTGTCCGAGGCCAGCTTGGTCGCGCCATAGAGGTTGATCGGGTTGGCGGCCTTGTCGGTCGAAAGCGCGATGACTTTCTCGACCTCGTTGTCGATGGCGGCGCGGATCACGTTTTCGGCGCCATAGATATTGGTCTTGATGCATTCCATCGGATTGTATTCGGCGGCCGGCACCTGCTTCAGCGCGGCGGCGTGGATGACGTAGTCGATGCCGCGCATCGCCTCGCGAACGCGCTGCGGATCGCGGACATCGCCGATGAAATAGCGCATCGGCTCGGCATTGAACTCACGCTGCATCTCGTATTGCTTCAACTCGTCGCGCGAGAAGATCACCAGACGGGCGGGCTTGTAGCGGCTCAGGATCGTGCGGGCATATTTTTTCCCGAAGGAGCCGGTGCCGCCGGTGATGAGAATCGACTTGTTATCGAACATCCGTGGACTTCCTGAAAATCTGATCAGCCTTCGTAGCGGAGCGCTTCAAGAAAATCGATCACTTCTCGACGCAGCTCAGGGTCGGTGACGCCTTCATAGGGCATCGTGGTTCCGGGAACCGCGGCGGCAGGGTTCTCGAGATACCGATCCAGGGCCGGTCTTGTCCAGCGCCCGCCCATCTGCCGGAGGGCGTCCGAGTAATCGGCGCCGGGGGTCGAAGCGACATCGCGACCGAATACGCCCCAAAGCGGGATGCGTCCCTCTGGCGGCGCGCCGTCCTGGAGGACGTGGCAGACGCTGCAATCGCCGACGACGGCCTGGGCGGCCGGGGAGAGCGCCTTGGCCAGGATATCGGCCTTCGCGGGCGCCAGGTCAGGCGTCAGGAAGATCAAACGCCCGGTATCGGTCCACAAGACGATGCGATTGTCCGCGAGTTGCGCGATGTCGCGCATGCGATGGCCAATCTTGATCGCCTCGGCATACATCGGCCGACCGTCGTCCAGGCGGATGCGGAACAGGGTCTCCGCGTACAGGCTCATGACCAGCAGATCGCCATCCCAGCGCGGCGCGAAATTTCTGACTTCGATCAAATTGCTGATGCCGATGCTTGGAATGAAGGCCCAGCGCGGCTGCACATAGCCATCCTGGCGCCCCTCGATCAGCCAGTCGCAGCCGCCGCAGCCGAGGCCGAGCGTCGCGAACGGCCAGCCATAGTCGCCGCCTCGGTCGATCCGGTTGATCTCGTCGCCGCCGCTCGGGCCGTGCTCGGTCGACCAGATTTCGCCATTCTGCAGTTGTACGAGGCCCTGGGGGTTGCGGTGGCCCACCGTGTAGTTCCGGGCGACTGCGCCGGTTTCCAGGTCGAGCAGATGGGTCTTGCCATAATCATTGTCGCGGTCGCCGGTCGACAGATCGCGCTTCTCACCGTCGTTCTTGAAGTCGCCGACGGTGAATAGCACCTTGCCGTCCGGCAACTCGATCATGCGCCCGCCAGCCTGGTGGCCGGCGAACGGTTTCGACTTCCGGGTGCTGAGGCCAAGGCAGGGCTGGGTCCGGTAAAGGTCGCGCCAGGGACCGGCGGCCGGCGTCGCCCTGGCAAGGTCGAGCGTCGTGATCGCGATATGCAGCGAAGCGCAGTTCTTCGCGTCATTCCATCGCGTGAATGAGGCCATCAACCGCTTGCCGTCGCGCAGCAGCAACAGATCGTGCAGCCGCATTGCCAACCCGGCATAGCCGACGCTGCGGCCGGGCTTCAACTCATAGCCATTCGCCAGGGCGTAGGCGTCGAACCCAGCTTGATTGATTTCAATGGCGATGGCGGTTTTCCGGACTGTCGGGGGCTCCTGATCAGGCTGGACGAAGTGGAACTGGCCGCTCCGCTCCGCGACCAGAAGCCCATCCGGCAATTCGACGAACGCCCCGCCGCCGCTCACAAACCCGTCGCCCAGTGGGGGCAGGCTGACGTCTCGCCGCTTCAATGGCATGAGGCCGGTCTGGATGCGGGATGTCACAATGGGCGCCTGGTTCGCAGTGGCGATCGGATTGTACTGCGCGAGCAGCCGCAATTTCTCCGGGGTGACGACGCCGGTTTGCAACAGAATGACGATGGCGGCAGCGGCGACAAGCGCCAGCAGGCCAAAGGCCGCAAGAATGTAGAGAAGCCAGCGTGCCATCGTTCGATGGTTCCATCGGTTTTTACGGGGGGCGGGCGGAGAGAAGTGTTTCGGCCGTTGGGCGCCCCGCTGTCAACCGGCGACGCCGTCGGCGGAGCATCAGGGCGTCAGCAGGATATGGAGATGCCGCGGGCCATGGGCGCCGCGCACCAGCCTCGATTCGATATCCGCCGTGCCGCTGACCCCGGTCACGAAATTGATGTTGCGCGGTTCGGCCCGGCCAGATGCCCGGAAGGCCGCCCAGAAATCTTCCATATGCGGCACGATGCGCCGCCGCTCGACGATGACGATATGGCGGAGCGGCAGGAAGGCATACAGCGTCGGTTGCTCCGGCCGGGAAAGCAGGACCAGGGAGCCTGTCTCCGCGATCCCCCAATCGGCGCGGGAGATCGCGACGCCTTCGTTCGGATCGAGCGCGCGATGGGTTTCGATATCGCCCCAGGCCAGCGTCTCCAGGCTCGGGTCGGGCGGCACGGCGAGCGACAGGGGGCATTCGGCTTCAACGAGATAGCGCCGGATCGCGGCGGGCGCGTCGGCGTCGGAGGCAATGTCTTCCACCGTCGCCGCCAGCCGCTCGGAGCGGACCTTGGCCTTGAACTCGGCGATGGGGTCCTGCTGCTTCAGCGTCGGCTGGGTCGCGGAGGGGTCGCGGAGCAGAGCCGCGGCTTCCGCCGCCACGACGGCCGGATCCGGCATGCCGCTGCGGCCGCTGGCGCGCTGGATCCGGCCGAGGATGCGGCTGCGGGCGTCAGTCATCGGCGCCTTCTTGCGCGCTCTGAAAGCCTTGCTCCCGGAAGGAACTGGCGCTGTAGACGCCGAGCAGGCGGAATTCACGGCTGAAGAAGCCAAGCTCCTCGAGCGCCAGCTTGACGCGCGAATCGTCCGGATGGCCTTCGATGTCGGCATAGAACTGGGTCGCGAAGAACTCGCCCTCGACCATGTAGCTTTCCAGCTTGGTCATGTTGACGCCATTTGTCGCAAAACCGCCAAGGCCCTTGTAGAGCGCCGCCGGGACGTTGCGGACCCGAAAGATGAACGTCGTGATCGTCGTGCCGTCGCCCAGATTGGGCATCGCAGGCTCTCGGGACAGCACGATAAACCGGGTCGTGTTGTAGGCATGGTCCTCCATCTTGTCTTGCAGGATTTGGAGGCCATAGGTTTCCGCGGCCAGGGACGACGCGATCGCGGCTTCCGCGAGATCGGTCGAATGCTCGAGGTCGGCGGCGGCGCCAGCGGTATCCACGTGGACGATCGCTTCCAGGCCTAGCGCCTTGATCGACTTCCGACATTGGCCGAGGGCGTGGACGTGGCTGCGCACGCGCTTGATCGACTGGAGCGTCGCGCCTTTCGGCGCCATGAGGAAATGCCGCACCGGCTCGAAATGCTCGCCGATGATATGGAGGCCGGTGCCCGGCAACAGATGATGAATATCGGCGACCCGCCCGGCGATCGAATTCTCGATCGGAATCATCGCCAGGTCCGCCTTGCCCGACTCGACCGCATCGAACGCGCCCTCGAAGGAATTGCAGGGCAAGGGCGTCATCTCGGGATATGCCGCGAGGCAGGCGAGATTCGAATATGCGCCGGCAGAGCCCTGGAAGGCGATGAGATTGGTCGGCTTGGTCATGTCAGGTCTTTTCGTTCAAAAGGTCACGGGCGCGCTCAAGGTCGTCGGGGGCGTCCACGCCAAGCGGGACGTCATCGACGATGGCGGCCCAGATGATCATCCCGTCCTCTAGCGCGCGCAACTGCTCAAGTTTTTCGCGCTGTTCCAATGGGCTGGGCGGCAATGCGACGAAGCGCTCCAACGCAGCCCGGCGATAGGCATAGAGCCCGATATGATGCCAGAGCGGTCCCGGCCCCGTCGGCGCGGTCGCCCGGGTGAAATAGAGCGCCCGGCCATTGCTTGCAAGGATCGCCTTGACGACATTCGGGTTGACCCGTTCTTCGTCGCGCTCGATCGCGGCGACGAGGGTCGCGATATCGACCGACGGGTTCGCCAGCGGCGCCAGGGCGGCGCGGATCGCGCTCGGCCGGATGGTCGGCAGGTCGCCTTGCACGTTGACCACCACATCATAGGCCCCCGCCGGATCGACAGTCCGAAGCGCGGCCATGATCCGATCCGAGCCGGATGGCAGGGCAGGGTCGGTCAGGACGGCCTCGGCGCCGGCCGCCCGCGCCGCTGCGACGATCTCGGGGTCGGCCGCGGCGACCATGACAGGGCCGATCTCGGCTTTGCGCGCCCGGTCGATGACATGGGCGATCATCGGGCGGCCGTGAATGTCCGCGAGCGGCTTGCCGGGCAGACGCGACGCCTGCATCCGGGCGGGTATCACGACGATGGCGTTCATTGTATTCATGGCCGTCAGATCAACCCCGTTCGCGCGCTCAGCGCGACGCGACGGAAAGACGCAGAGGGTCTTGGGGCAGGGGTGAGTATGTTCTGGCCCTAGACTTCGGGGATAAGAATTCAGCCCCTCTGCAGGAGCGTACTGCCATGGATACGATGAAGCTCAACAAGATCGCAGCCGCCATACTGCTGGCCGGCGTCGTGGCGATGACGACCGGCTTTGTCACCCGCCTGGTCCATCCGGCGACTGGCGGCGGCCATCATGCCGAGGGCCACGACGAGAAGCGCGTGCTCGCAGCATATGTGCAGGCAGGCGACGCGGCGCCGGCGTCCGCCGCGGCCGCGCCCGTCGGGCCGGAGCCGATCGCAGGCCTGCTCGCGAGCGCCGACGTGGAGGCGGGCAAGTCGATCTTCAAGAAATGCGCCGCATGCCATAGCGCCGAGAAGGGCGGCCCGAACAAGGTCGGCCCAGGCCTCTATGGCGTTGTCGGCAACGATATCGCGGACCACGATGGCTTCGCCTATTCCGGCGCCATGAAGGAATTGCCTGGCAACTGGACCTATGACGCCTTGAACCAGTTCCTGTTCAAGCCGAAAGCTTTCCTCGCTGGCACGAAGATGGCGTTCGCTGGCTTACGGAAGGCCGAAGAACGGGCGGCGATCATCGCCTATTTGCGCGCCCAGGACGATGCGCCGGAGCCGCTGCCGTGATCCGAGGCTGACTGGAAGTCCCAAAGGGCCGTTACCATGGACCCGCGTGTCCCATCCGGCGCAGCCGCGCTTGCGTGCCGGCTCGCCGATGTCGCGCGTCCGATCCTCCAGGGCTATTTCCGTCAGGCATTGCCCGTTATCGGCAAGGCTGACGATTCGCCGGTGACCCGGGCGGACCGGGAAGCGGAAGCTGCGATGCGGGCGCTGCTCGCAGCGGAGGCGCTGGATCATGGAGTAATCGGCGAGGAGTACGGCCGGGAGAATGAGGGCGCGGACTACGTCTGGACGCTCGATCCCCTGGACGGGACGCGGGCCTTCGTGGCCGGCAAGCCGCAGTTCGGCACGCTCGTGGCGCTGCTCCACAAGGGCGCGCCTGTGGTCGGCGTCATCGACATGCCGATCTTGCGGGAGCGCTGGGTCGGCGTGCTGGGCGTCGGGACGACGCTGAACGGCGCGCCGCAACGCACCCGCGCGGCGGTCGACCTCAAGGATGCGCGGCTCGGCGCGACCAGTCTCGAAATCTTTGGCGATCCTGGCGATCGGGCGGCTTACGAGCGGCTTCGCGCCAGCGTCGCCGACTGCAATTTTGGCGGCGATTGCTATAACTATGCAGTGCTCGCCTCCGGCTGGCTCGATCTCGTCATGGAGACCACCCTGAAGATCTGGGATTTCGCGGCTCTGGCGCCGGTCATTCTGGCGGCGGGCGGGGCGATGACCGATTGGTCGGGAGCGCCGCTCACGGCCGCGAGCAAGGGCGACGTTCTGGCGTCCAGCGATCCCGCGGTGCATCGGGCGGCGCTGTCGGTTATTGACGGATAAGTCATCCGCTGTGCACTTGCTTCCCGGACCTTTGGCGCCCACCATCGGAGGCGATGATTCGAAGCGTGCAAACTCTTTGTCTAGCGGCTCTCGGCTTGGCGCTTGGCGCTGCGGCGACCCTGCCGGCGCGGGCTGAGCTTGCCGTCATCACCGCGGCCGAGAAAGCTTGCTTGCAGGCGGCCGCCCCTGTCGCGGAGGTCGGCCAGGCGGTCCAGCGCCATCATGCGTTGGCGATGCACGGCACGCCGAAATATGGCCCGGACTTCCGCCAGTTCGACTATGTGAACCCGGACGCGCCGAAAGGCGGAACCTTGCGCCTCGCGACGGAAGGCTCGTTCGACAGCTTCAATCCCTTCAACTCGAAAGGCGATCCTGCCAATCCCGGCGTCTACGAGACTCTGATGAAGAGCAGCGATGATGAGGCGTTCACGGAATATGGCTTGATCGCCGAGAGCGTTGAAATGCCGGCCGATCGGTCCTGGGTGACGTTCCATCTGCGCCCCGAGGCCCGTTGGCATGACGGCGCGCCGATCACGGCTGAAGATGTCGCGTTCTCATTCGAGATTCTGAAAAAAGATGGCGCGCCGTTCTATCGCTATTATTACGGCAGCGTCGCCAGCGTCGAAATCCTGGGGTCGCGGACGGTCAAGTTCCAGTTCGGTACGAACTCGAACCAGGAACTTCCTTTGATTCTTGGACAATTGCCAATTTTGCCGAAGCATTGGTGGGAAGGCCGCGACTTCGCTGCGACCCATCTCGATCCGCCATTGGGCTCCGGTCCCTACCGGGTCGGCGCGTTCGAGCCGGGGCGGTTCCTGGAGCAGATCAGGGTCGACGACTATTGGGGGCGCGATCTGGCCGTCCGCCGAGGCACAGGCAATTTCGACCGAATTCGGATCGACTATTACAGGGATCGCATCGCGATCCGAGAAGCGGTCAAAGGCGGCGGTGTCGATTACTTTCTGGAAAATCAGGCCAAGGCCTGGGCGGTGGATTGGGAGACGCCGGCTGTCCGGGATGGCGAACTGATCAAGGCTCTCATCCCGCAGAAGACGCCGCAAGGCATGCAGGCCTTCGTGATGAACGCCCGCCGGGCCAGATTTCAGGACGCCCGGGTCCGGCAGGCGATCGGGCTGGCGTTCGATTTCGAATGGACCAATCGCAATCTCTTCTACGAGCAGTATACGCGGTCCTATAGCTACTTCTCGAACTCGGAACTCGCCGCCGTCGGCTCGGCGGACGGCGAGGAGCGCGCAATCCTTTCATGCCTGAAGGCCTATTTCCCCGATGACATTCTGGCGCCGCCCGCCAAACCGGCAGTGACCGACGGGTCCGGCTGGCCGCGCGACAATCTCCGCGAGGCCTTTGCGCTTCTGGAGGCGGCCGGGTGGGTCGTTCGCGATCTCAAGCTTGTCGAGGCCGATACGGGGCGGCCGTTCCGCTTTGAAATCCTGTTGGTGAGCCCGGCTTTCGAACGCATCGTCCTGCCTTTCAAGCGCAATCTGGAGCGGCTGGGCATGGAAGTATCCGTCCGGCTCGTCGACCAGTCCCAATATATCAACCGGATCCGCCAGTATGACTTCGACGTGATCATCACGGGTTGGGGGCAGTCGGAATCGCCAGGGAATGAACAGCGCGACTATTGGGGCAGCGCCGCCGCCGGTCGGCCGGGCACGCGAAATTACATCGGCATCTCCAATCCCGGCATCGACGCCCTGATCGAAGTCCTGATCGAGGCGCCCGACAGGGCCAGCCTGATCGCTCGCACCCGCGCGCTCGATCGGGCGCTGCTCGCCGGGCGATGGGTCGTGCCGAACTGGCATCTGGCGGCCGAGCGCATCGTCTATTGGGACAAGTTCGGCATGCCCGAGTTGACGCCTTACAAAGGCGTTTCCGTGGATACGTGGTGGTTTGATCCTGCGAAGGCCGAGCGGCTGAGCCGTGGAGGCGCCTCCTGATGCTGGCTTACATCGTCCGCCGACTGCTGCTGATTATCCCGACCCTCCTCGGGATCATGGCGATCAATTTTTTCATTGTGCAGGCAGCGCCGGGCGGGCCGGTGGAGCAGGTGCTGGCGGAACTGACCGGTGCAGGGTCCGCGACGGACCGAATCACCCAGTCGGGCGGCGACTTCGCCAGCGGGCAGGGGCAGGCCTCTAAGACCGACAGCGGCGAGGGCGGGTCGGCTTATCGCGGCGCCCGCGGCCTCGATCCGGACTTCATCAAGGACCTGGAGAAGCGGTTCGGCTTCGACAAGCCGATGCATGAACGCTTTGTCGATATGCTCTGGAATTTCGTGCGCTTCGACTTCGGCGAAAGCTTTTTCCGCTCGGAGCGCGTCGTTGATCTGGTGCTCGACAAACTGCCGGTCTCGATATCGCTCGGGCTCTGGACGACGCTGCTGGTCTATTTCATCTCGATCCCGCTCGGCATCGCCAAAGCTCGGCGGGATGGTGAGGCGTTCGATCTGTGGACAAGCGCCGTGGTGATCGTCGGATATGCCATCCCGGGCTTCCTGTTCGCCGTGTTGCTGCTGGTGGTGTTTGCGGGCGGCAGTTACCTGCAATGGTTTCCGTTACGGGGCTTGAACTCGGAGAATGTCGCCGAGATGAGTTGGCTCGGTCAGGTCGGTGACTATTTCTGGCATCTCGCGCTGCCGGTCTTTTCGATGGTGATCGGCGGCTTCGCCGGGCTGACGATGTTGACCAAGAATTCCTTCATGGATCAGATCAACCAGCAATATGTGATGACGGCGCGGGCGAAAGGCCTGACGGAGCGGCGGGTGCTCTACGGTCATATCTTCCGGAACGCCATGCTGATCGTGATCGCCGGCTTTCCGGCGGCCTTTATCGGGATCCTGTTCACGGGCGCGCTTCTGGTCGAGATCATCTTCTCGCTCGATGGGCTCGGCTTGCTGGGCTATGAGGCGGCGATCAAGCGGGATTATCCAATCATGTTCGCCAGCGTCTGGTTCTTCTCGCTGCTCGGGCTGATCATGGGCCTGATCGGCGACCTGACCTATATGTTCGTCGATCCCCGCATAGACTTCGAGGCGCGGCGGTCGTGACGCTTTCCCCAATCAACCGCCGCCGGATCGCAACCTTCCGCGCCAACAAGCGGGGTTATTGGGCGGCGCTTGTGTTCGCCGTCCTGTTCATGGCGAGCCTGTTCGCGGAATTCATCGCGAACGACAAGCCGTTCATCGTGATGTATGACGGCGCCATTCACATGCCCGTCTTCAAGGCCTATCCGGAAACGGCCTTCGGCGGCGAGTTCCTGACCGAAGCGGATTACCGCGACCCAGTCGTCGCCGGCAAGATCCACGAAGAGGGCTGGATGCTCTGGCCGCTCATTCGCTATCACCATGCGACGGTCGCCTGGGACCTGCCCGCGCCGGCGCCTACGGGGCCCGGCGCCAGCCACGTCCTCGGCACGGACGATCAGGCGCGCGACGTTGCGGCGCGGCTGATCTATGGCTTCCGGATATCGGTGCTGTTCGGGTTCACGCTTGTCATTTTCTCCTCGATCGTCGGCGTGTCCGCTGGTCTTGTGCAAGGATTCTATGGCGGCTGGCTCGACCTGATCTTCCAGCGCTTCATCGAGATCTGGGGCGGTTTGCCCCAGCTTTACATTCTGATCATCCTGGCGAGCGTGGTGGAGCCGAATTTCTGGTGGCTCTTGGGCCTGCTCATGCTGTTCAGTTGGACGGGGCTTGTCGGCGTCGTCCGGGCGGAGACCTTGCGGGCGCGCAACCTGGATTTCGTCCGCGCGGCGCGGGCGCTTGGCGTCTCCAACAGCAAGATCATGTTTCGCCACGTCCTGCCCAATGCCATGGTCGCGACCATCACGTTCCTGCCGTTCATTCTGGCGGGATCGGTCACGACCCTGACGGCATTGGACTTTATCGGCTTCGGCCTCCCGCCCGGTTCGCCGTCGCTTGGCGAGATGTTGCAGCAGGGCAAGAACAACCTCCAGGCTCCCTGGCTCGGCCTGACCGGCTTCTTCGCGATCGCTTCGTTGCTGACCCTCCTGGTCTTCGCCGGCGAGGCCGTGCGCGATGCATTCGACCCAAGAAAGACGCTCGCATGACGGGAGGAGCGCCCTTGTTGGAGATCGACAATCTCGGCGTCCGCTTCGGCGACGCGGATGCGGTCAAAGGCGTCTCGCTGTCGCTCGCCAAGGGCGAGACGCTGGCGCTGGTCGGCGAATCCGGGTCCGGCAAGTCCGTGACCGCGCTTTCGATCCTCCAACTGCTGCCCTATCCGGCGGCCAGCCATCCGGCGGGCTCCATTCGCTTCGACGGGCAGGAGATGGTCGGGGCTGACGAGCGGGCGCTGCGCAAGGTGCGGGGCGCCCGGGTCGGTATGATCTTCCAGGAGCCGATGACCTCGCTCAACCCGCTGCACACTGTCGCGAAGCAGATCGGCGAAAGCTTGATCGAGCATCGCGGTCTGTCGAAGATGGCGGCGCGGGCGCGGGCGCTGGAGCTTCTGGAACTGGTGGGCGTCGGCGATCCCGAGCAGCGGCTTGATAGCTATCCGCACCAGCTATCCGGCGGCCAGCGGCAGCGCGTCATGATCGCCATGGCGCTAGCGAACGATCCGGACCTGCTGATCGCGGACGAACCCACGACAGCGCTCGACGTGACGATACAGGCGCAGATCCTGGCGCTCTTGAAGGAGTTGCAGGAACGGCTGGGAATGGCGGTGCTGCTGATCACCCATGACCTCGGCATTGTCCGCAAGGTCGCGGACCGGGTCGCGGTGATGACAGGCGGCGAGATTGTTGAAGCCGGGCCTGTGGCGCAGATTTTCGCCGCCCCCGCCCACGCCTATACCCAGAAATTGCTCGCGGCCGAGCCGAAAGGCGAGCCGATCGCAGCCGATGTCGACGCGCCTGAACTGGTCGCCGCGGACGACCTCAAGGTCTGGTTCCCGATCAAGCGCGGCGTGCTGCGCCGGACGGTCGGCTACGTGAAAGCCGTCGATGGCGTCACCGTGCGGCTCCGGGCCGGGCAGACTGTCGGCGTCGTCGGCGAGTCCGGGTCGGGCAAGACGACGCTCGGTCTGGCGCTCCTCCGGCTGCAAAGCAGCGAAGGCGCGATCCGCTTCGACGGGCGCGCGATCGACGGCGCCGACGGAGCGACGCTGCGTCCGCTCCGGCGCGAGATGCAGATTGTCTTTCAGGACCCGTATGGCAGCTTGAGCCCCCGCATGACCGTCGCCGAGATCATCGCCGAAGGCCTGCATACCCACGGGCTTGGCGATGATGCGGAAGCCCGCGTCGCGGCGGCGCTGCATGAGGTCGGCCTGGAGCCAGAGATGGCGAACCGCTACCCCCATGAGTTCTCCGGCGGTCAGCGCCAGCGCATCGCCATCGCGCGCGCCATCGTGCTGGAGCCGCGCTTCCTTGTGCTGGACGAGCCGACGTCGGCGCTCGACATGTCGGTCCAGGCCCAGATCGTCGACCTGCTGCGGGATCTGCAGCGGCGGCGCAATCTGGCCTACATGTTTATCAGTCACGACCTCAAGGTAGTGCGGGCGCTCGCCCATGACCTGATTGTTCTGAAGGATGGCGTCGTCGTGGAGCAGGGGCCTGCCGCCGCGATCTTCAAGGACCCGCAAGAGGCCTATACCAAGGCGCTTCTGGCGGCGGCGTTCGATCTGGCGACGGTCGATGACGGCGCGGTTCGGGAGTAAGCGGCCATGACGATCCTGTTCAAGGCCGACTCCGTCGTCAGCGGCGCGGAGAAGTGGCGCGCCACCCTCAAGCAACGCCTGCCGGACATGGCCTTCCGCACGTCCGATGAGCCGGGCGATCCGGCGGATGTGGAATATGTTCTGTGCTTTCGGGCGACGCCCGGCACGTTTACGGGCATGACCAATCTGAAGGCCATCCTGGCGACCGGCGCCGGCGTCGATGGTTTGTTCCTGGACCCAGGCTTGCCGGAATGTCCGATCGCCCGCATTGTCGATCCGTGGATGGCGGAACAGATGGTCGGCTGGTCGGTCTATGCCGTGCATCACTTCTACCGGCGTTTCGGCGACTATGCAGCGCTCCAGGCGGAAGGGACGTGGTTCGAGTATGACGACTGGGAGGCGGCGCCCCCCAAGGTCGGCCTTTTGGGCTATGGCGCGATCGGGGCGAAAGTCGGCGCGGCGCTTCAGGCGCTCCGCTTCGATGTCGCGACCTGGACCCGAAGCCCGCGGGATATTCCGGGCGTCGCAAGTTTCAGCGGGCCGGACGGCCTCATGGCCTTTCTCGGCCAAACGCACTTCCTGATCTGCCTGCTGCCCCTGACGCCCGAGACCGAAGGCATTCTGAACGCGAGGACCCTCGCGGCGCTGCCGAAGCCAGCCTATCTGATCAATCTGGCGCGCGGCGGCCATGTCGTGACAGCGGACCTTGTGCAGGCGCTGCAATCGGGGACGTTGGCGGGCGCATTCCTTGACGTGACCGAGCCTGAGCCTCTGCCGCCCGGCCATCCGCTCTGGTCGATGCCGAATGTCCGGATTACCCCGCATTGCTCGGGGCCGACGAACGCTGCGACGGCGGCCGACCAGGTCGCCGATAATATCCGCCGGGCTGAGGCAGGGCGGCCGATGCTCAATCTCGTGGATCGCGGCCGGAGGTATTAGACGCTTTCAGCGCTATGGCAGTTGCTCGACCTTCAACCGGTCGTCCGCCAGCGCCTCCAGGCTATCCCGGACCGGAATTCCGTTGATCGCAAGGTCCGGCGCGATTTCGAGCAGCGGGGCCAGGACGAAGCGGCGCTCATGGTAGTGGGGATGCGGCGTCGTCAGCGTCGCCGTATCGATGACAGCGTCGCCATAGAACACGATATCGATATCGATGATCCGCGGTCCCTTGGGCGCGGTCGGCGCCCGGCCGATAGCCCGTTCGATCGCCTGGCAGGCCGCCAGGAGATCGTGCGGCGCCAACGCGGTTTCATACAAGGCGACGGCGTTGATAAACCAGTCCTGGCGGATCGGCCCCCAGGGCTCCGTCCGGTAGAAGCTGGATTGCCGGATGAGCCGGGTATGGGGCAAGGCGGCGACGCCGGCGATCGCATGGCCGACCGCGGTCGCGCTGTCGCCGAGATTGGCGCCAAACGACAAGCCCGCAACGACAGGATCTGGCCGGCTCATCGGGCGGCTCCCGGCCGGACGGCGGCCAGCATGTTGAGCATCTGGCGGTGGGGCTTCACGTCATGCACGCGGATGATCGCCGCATGACCGCCAAGCGCCGCCAGGAGGTTGGCCGTGAGCGTCCCGGCCAGGCGGGCGGACGTTGTCGGCTCGCCGGAATACCGGCCGATGAAGCCCTTGCGCGACAGCCCGATCAGGAGCGGCCGGCCAAGCGCGCCGATCCTATCCAGGTTCTGCAGCAGATAAAGGCTCTGCTCCAGGGTCTTGCCGAAGCCGAAACCGGGGTCGAGCACGATGCGGTCCGATGCGATGCCGGCCGCCTCGGCGATCGTCAGCGAACGCTCGAGAAAGCGCAGCACGTCCTCGACGATATCGATCCGGCTGTCGATCTCCGCTCGGTTATGCATGCAGATGACGGGCGCCGACGAGGCGGCCAGCAGCGGCGCCATCCCAGGGTCGCGCTGAAGGCCCCAGACATCGTTGACGATATCCGCGCCGGCGGCGAGCGCGCGCGCGGCGGTTTCGGCCTTGTAGGTATCGATAGAGATCGGCAGCGACGTCGCCTGGCGCACGCCCTCAAGCACCGGGCGGACGCGCGCCCATTCGGTCGCGGCGTTGATCGGCGCATGGCCGGGACGGGTCGATTCGCCGCCGATATCCAGAATATCGGCGCCGTCCGCCGTCATCGCCGCCGCCTCGGCGATTGCGGTCTCGGGCGCGAGAAAGCGGCCGCCGTCGGAAAAGCTGTCGGGCGTAATATTCAGGATGCCCATGAGCAATGGCGGCCCGCTCAGGCGGGCCATGAACGCGGAGCTGTCGAACATGGCTATTTGCTTGTCGCGATGAACACGCCGTCCCAGTCGGGACCCGGCGGGTTCTCCTTGAAGGCCTCGATCCGCTCCACATAGAGGTCGTAGAGCACGTTCAGGTTGGTTACGCCCATCTTTCCGCGACAGGTTTCGATCAACGCCAGGGCATCGTCCCAGCGCTGGGACGCATAAGCTTCAAGCATCGCCTTGTGGTCTGCGGCGAGCTCGATGAACTCGGGATCGTTCAGCCGGTCTTCCAGGCCGACGACGCAGAAGATGCGCACCGGTTCGGTCTTGCCCTTGACCTGGATCAGATCGAGCTCGAGGGTCGCCTTGTTGTGCAATTGCGCCAGGGTATTGGCGCCGATGACGATATCGACGCCATAGGTCTTGGATTGGCCCTCAAGCCGCGAGGCGAGGTTCACGTCGTCGCCCAGCACCGAATAGTCGAAACGCTGGTCCGATCCCATGTTGCCGACGCAGACGATGCCTGAATTCAGCCCGATGCCGATATTGATCGGAATGAACTTGCGGCCCTCCGCTTCAGCTTCCGCCTTGATTTCCTCGTTCAAGGTTTTCAGGCGCTCCATCATGGCGATAGCGGATTCGACGCCGTGGTCGGCATGCTGAGGGTCATCGAGGGGCGCATTCCAGAACGCCATGATGCAGTCGCCCATATATTTATCGATCGTGCCGGAGCGGGCCATGATCGTATCGGTCATCGGCGTCAGGAACTTGTTGATGAAGGCGGTCAACTCCTGCGCGTCGAACTGTTCGGAAATCGTCGTAAAGCCGCGAATGTCGCAGAACAGCAGCGTCATGTCGCGCATTTCGCCGCCGAGCTTCAACAGGGACGGGTTCTCGGCCAGCTTCTTGACCATGTCCGGCGACATGTACTGGGAAAATGCGCCTCTGATCTGCTTCTTTTCGGATTCTGTCTGCATGTAGGCCTGGATCGAGGTCACCATGTAGACGACGATTCCGGCGAACACCGGATAAATCGGGTCAAGCAGCAGGCCCTGGTTTTCGAAGGCGACCCATGACCCCGCGACCGCGCTGCCGGACGCGACAGCGCCGATGACAGCCGTCACCAGCGCGCCGAGACGGCGCCAGCGGACGCCGAAATAGACGACAAGCCCGAGACCCAGCATGCCGAGAATCTCGACGCCGTTCGCCCAATCCGGCCGGTTCAGGAACTGGCCGGCAAAGACCTGCTCCAGGGCCTGCACATGCAATTCGACGCCCGGCGCCGCAATCGAGAGCGGGCTGGAGCGAATATCGCGCAGGCCCTCGGCGCTCGTGCCGATGAAGACGACGCGGCCCTCAAGCTCAGACGTGTCGAAATCCGGCTCCATCACTTTCCAGACCGGCACGAACCGCTCCGGTTTGTGGCCGCTATCGTAGAGCCAGAGCGCGCCTTGCTTGTCGGTCGGGAATTCGAAGTCGCCGACGGAAATCGCGACAATGCCGGTTTTCTCGCCGAAGGCCTGCTCGCCGCTCGCCCCGGAGGATTTGATCCGGTAGGTGCTGGCGCCCTGGATGATGCGCAGGGTTTCCGGCATCAAGGTTGGGTAGAGTTGGTCGCCAAGCGTCACAAACAGCGGCACGCGGCGCACGATATTGTCGGAATCGGGGACGCTGTTGAAGCTGGCCTGGCCCAGAGCGGCATCGGCCAGAATCGGAAGATTCGCCGCGGCGCCATTGAATTTGGGCACAAACTGCTTTGGGTCGTCGCCCAATTGCGCCAGGCCGAAATTGGTCGCCGGCCTGACGTCGTTCTCGAGGTCGAGCAGCACGAAGCCCAGGATGACGGCCGACCGGCCGATGGCTTCCGCGAAAAGCTGATCGTGGTCGGGCAGGTTTGTCCCGGCCTCTTTGAGCTTCGCAATATCCTCAGGCGGGACGAGCGATTGCCATTGGCGCATCAAGCTCGCCGGCGAGGTGCGGTCGGGCTCGGCGAAGACGACGTCGAACACGATGATGGCGGCGCCGGCTTGCATGATCCGTTCGACGATCGTCGCCAGCACCGGCCGCGGCCACGGCCACTGGCCATAGCGCTTCAAGCTTTCCTCATCGATATCCACGACCCGGGCCGGCGTCTCCGCCGCGTTGAACGGGCGGGGCCGGATTTCCTGATACCCGTCGAACACCTTGAGGCGCAATTCCTGCACCAGGCGCGGGTCCTCGACGCGGAGATACACGGCGCCCGCAAGAACGACTAATGGCAGCAGGATCGCAAACCAGCGGCGCATTAAATTCTCAGCCTTGGCGAAGGGGGGCGCGTGAGACGATACTTAGCCCGAAACATAGAGGGAGGTCCATGGAATGACAGGCAAACAATTGCCGGACGCCGGCGCCGATTGGGCGACGCTCAAGGGCGAGATGCTCGATATGGCCGCAGGCGACGCCAATTGGCGCGGCCTCAAGACCGCGGTTTACGTATTCAACGCGGGCGACGAGGCCCGCGCTGTCGGGCGGGACGCCTATGTCATGTTCATGGCGGAAAACGGTCTGGCGCCGAAGGCGTTCCCGAGCCTGGACCGCATGGAGCGGGAAGTCGTCAATTTCGCGCTTGACCTGATGGGCGGGCCGGAGGGCGCCGGCTGCATGACCGGCGGCGGGTCCGAGAGCATCTTCATGGCGCTCAAGACAGCGCGGGATTGGGCGCGGGCGCATGGCAGAACGGGAACCAGGGTTGTGGCGCCAGCGACGGCGCACCCGGCATTCAACAAGGCGGCGCACACGGTCGGCCTGGAGATCGTGCGGACCCCGGTCGGCAGCGATTTCCGCGCCGACCCGCAGGCGATGGCGGCGGCGATTGACGACGAGACCATCATGCTGGTCGGGTCCGCCCCGTGCTTCCCCTATGGTCTGGTCGATCCGATGGCGGAACTGGATGCGCTCGCCGCGGCCCATGACCTCTGGCTGCACGTGGACGCCTGCGTCGGCGGGTATTTCATTCCCCATGCCGAAGCTATCGGCGTCGATGTCGGTCTCTGGAATTTCCGGCTGCCCCATGTCGCTTCGATTTCGGCGGATCTCCATAAATATGGCTATACGCCGAAGGGCGCGTCGACCGTGCTCTATCGTTCGCCGGACCTGTTCCGGCATCAGCCCTATACCTTCGATGTCTGGCCGTGCGGCTCGATGTCGACGCCGACCCTGGCGGGGACGCGCCCTGGCGGCTCCATCGCCGCCGCCTGGGCGGTGCTGCGGCATCTCGGGCGCGCTGGCTATCAAGCCAAGGCCCGCGATGTCCTGGAAACCCGGGAGCGCATTCAGGCGGGCGCCGCCAAGTTGGGGTTCGAGGCCGTGGGCGACCCGAAACTTGGCCTGATCGCCTTGACCAACCCGGAGAAAGACACGCTCGCCATCGCCGACGCCATGCGCGCCCGCGGCTGGGTCTCGGCCCGAACCGGATCGCCGCCCGCGATCCATCTGATGTTGCAGCCGGCGCATATCGCTGTCGTCGACAGCTACCTGGCCGATCTCGCAGCCGAAACACGGCTGGCTCCGAAGGCTAGCGCAGCCGCCGGGGTCGGGCACTATGCTTGAGGCTCGGCCTTTCAGGCGCTGGCGATCAATTTTCCGATGCCCGCCATGCCCGGCGTGTCGCCGTAGTCGAACCGACCGTCCTCCAGCATGGCGCGTGCGGCGCTGATCATGCCGCCATAGGCGACCCAGGTCAGGGCGCCGCCGACGCTGATCCGGCTTGCGCCGGCGTCGGAGAGCGCATCCACGGTCATGTCTGTCGTCGCGCCGATCAGCACGTTGACCGGCTTCGAGACTGCCCCGCAAACCGTTCGCACCGTCGCGATATCGCGCAAGCCAGGCGCGTAGAGCACGTCGGCGCCCGCGGCGTCGAAGGCCTGAAGGCGCTTGATCGTGTCATCGAGATCGACCCGGCCGCGGATGAGGTTTTCAGCCCGCAGGGTCAGCACGAAGTCATGGGCGAGGGCGCGGGCGGCTTCGACGGCGGCGGCGGCCCGTTCGACCGCGAGGCCGAAGTCGTAGATCGTCGCCCCGGAATAATCCTCGATCGAGCAGCCCGCGAGGCCGGCCGCAGCGGCGGCCCGGACCGTATCGGCCACATCTTCCGGCCGGTCGCCATAGCCTTGCTCAAGGTCCGCTGAAACCGGCAGGTCGGTTGCGGCGACAAGCGCCCGGCAATGGGCCAGCGCCTCATCGCGCGAGGTCTTGCCATCGGATTTGCCAATGCTGGCGGCGAAGCCGGAACTGGTAGTCGCGAGCGCCTTGAAGCCGAGCCCCGCCATGATTTTCGCCGACCCGACGTCCCAGGGATTTGGGATGACGAACGCCTTCTCGCCGTGATGCAGCGCGCGGAACGCCGCGCCGATATCGTTCCCTGCCATGGTTGTTCCCCCGCTATTCGCGCTATGCCCTAGCCGACCAGGCGCTTCACGTACATCGGCAGCGCGAACGCCGCCCGATGCACTTCCGGCGTGTAGTATTGGGTGTCGAATCCGGCCTTGGCAAACCGCTTTTCCAGCAGGGAGAGGGGCGTCTGGCGCAAAGCTGCGTCGTCTGTCGCCCAACCGAGCGCCATCATGCCGAACGCGTAGGTGGGAACCGTGATGACATAGGCGGCGCCTTCATTGAAGAGCGCCCGGAAGCGTTCGATCGACTGCGTCAGTTCCTCCGGCTGCAGGAACGGCACGCCGTTCTGGGTCACCAGGATGCCGCCGGGGGTCATGCAGCGCTTGCAATTCCGGTAGAATGCCTCGGAGAACAGTATCTCGCCGGGGCCGTGGGGGTCCGTGGAATCGACCATGACCACGTCGAAACGGTCTTCCGTCTCGGCGACGAATTTGGCGCCGTCGCCGATTATCAGGTTGGCGCGCGGGTTATCGAAGGCGCCCTGGTTCAATTCGTGAAAATAGGCTTTGGCGAGTTCGACGACGCCGGGGTCGAGTTCGACGATCGTGACCTGCTCGAGGCCAGGGTGCTTCAAGGCTTCTTCCAGCAAGCCCCCATCGCCGCCGCCGATGATCAGCGCCCGCTTCGGCGCCGGATGGGCGAAGAGCGGCACATGGGCCATCATCTCGTGATAGACGAACTCGTCGGCCATCGTGGTCTGGACCACGTCATCCAGCACCAGCACTTTGCCGAGGCGGTCGTTCAGGAACACCCTAGCGGTCTGAAAGCCGGTGCCGCCTTCATACAGCACCTGCTTGACTTTCAATTGCTGCGCCAGGTCGGCGTGCAGGATCTCGGTGAACCAGTCCAATGCTGCGGCTCCCCTTAAAAAAGACGGTGTGGGCGGAAAAAAGAAAGGCTCTCGCGTCGCTCCCTTTGCGTCGGGAAGAGCGGGCGAGAGCCTTGGTTCGTTCGGGCGGAAAGCCCTGGCTTTTAGACTTTCAGGCCCCGTCGATTTTCGGTGACATGCACCGCGCCGGGGGTGAAAGCGCGTTTCAAGACCGGTATGGCCTTGTAGGGGTCGCACTCGCCGCACATGAACACATCGAGGGCTGCGAAGCCGTTCTCAGGCCATGTGTGGATGGTGATATGAGATTCTGCCAGGATGACGACGCCAGAAACGCCGCCGTTCGGTTCGAACCGATGCAGATCACAGTTCAGGATCGTGGCGCCGCCAGCAATGGCGGCCTCTTTCAGCGCACGCTCGATCAGATCGATATCGTCGAGGCGATGCGCCCCGTCGAGATCGATCAATAGATGCGTGCCAGCAAAAGTTACGCCGTCCTTGCGGACGAAGTAGTCCCGCTGTTCGGGCTCTAGTATATCGCCTTCGTGACTGACGATCTGGGGATGAAAACGCTCGGAAGGCTGAACAGCGGACGCGGAATCTTTCGATTCCCCGTACCCCGCGACCACAGCCAGCTCTGCGAAAGGGCGATCCTTGGGCATCGCACTGCCTCCGTAAAACCGGTGAGGGGGGTGACGCAAAGGCGCGCCTTGTAGAACGCTTTCGGACGCCTACGCAAGGGAAAATGGCCCTTTGGGATGATTTTTCCAAGGACTGTCTTGGCCAGCGGCGAAATAAGCCTGTCTCGTCTCCCGCCCTTTAAGCCGCTAAACAGGGGTTTGGACAAAGCACGAGGCGTCAATGAACCCTTTTGAGATTACAGGCGTGCGTGGGCGGCGGGTCTGGGATTCGCGCGGCCGGCCGACGGTCGAAGCCGAGGTGCTTCTGGCCGGCGGCGCGGTCGGCGGCGCAATCGCGCCGGCAGGCGCTTCGATGGGATCTGGCGAAGCGGTCGACCGCCGGGACGGCGGCAGCGCCTTCGGCGGGATGGACGTCAAGGGCGCCGTCCGCGCGGTCGGCGAAGACCTGGGGCCGGCGCTGATGGGGCTGGATGCGCGCGATCAGGCGGCGGCCGATCTTGCCATGATCGAAGCTGACGGCTCCCCCGACCGCAGCCGGCTGGGCGCAAACGCCATTGTCGCGACCTCCATGGCGGTCGCCTGGGCGGCGGCGCACCAGTCGCGCGAGCCGCTTTGGCGCGTGCTCGGCGGCGAAGCGCATGGGCGCATGCCGCTGCCGGAAATCCAGATCTTCGGCGGCGGCGCCCATGCCGGCCGCCGCGTCGACGTACAGGATTTTCTGATCGTCTGTCCTGGCGCCGGTTCGTTCGCCGAAGCCTTGGACTGGACGGCCGAAGTCTATCGTGCGGCTGGGACCTTGATGGCCGAGCGCGGCCAGTTGATGGGCGTCGCCGATGAAGGCGGCTTCTGGCCGGCCTTCGATACGAACGAGGCGGCGCTCGACGCCTTGAGCCTGGCGATCGAGCGCGCCGGGTTTTCGGCGCCCGATCAGGTGGCGATCGCGCTCGATGTCGCGGCGAGCGAGTTTGGCGCGGGCGGCAAATATACCCTGGCGCTCGACGGCCAGACGCTCGACAGCACGGCGATGGCGGATCAGATCGTCGATTGGGTCGCCCGATATCCGATCGTCTCCGTCGAGGATCCCCTGGCCGAGGACGATTGGGCGGGGATGGCGGCGCTCACCCGGCGGATCGGGGGCCGGGTGCAAGTCGTCGGCGACGATTTCCTGGTGACCGATGCCGCACGGGTGAAGCGCGCGGCGAAGGAGGGCGCGTGCAATGCCGTCCTGTTGAAGCCCAACCAGCGGGGCACGCTGACGGAAACGCTGGCGGCCTGGGATGCGGCCAAGGCGGCCGGATACGGCGCCATCGTTTCAGCCAGGTCGGGCGAGACGGAAGATGTGACCATCATCCATCTGGCGGTCGGCTGGGGCGTGCCGCAATTCAAGGTCGGGTCGTTCACACGCTCGGAACGGATGGCGAAATGGAACGAGGCGCTGCGCATCGAGGAAGCCCTTGGCAGCCGCGCCACGTTCGCCGGCGGATCAGCCCTCGTCCGATAGGGGGCGCTGCCACCAGCCGACATCGCGCCACTCGCCGAACTTCCGCCCGACCTGCTTGAAGACGCCGAGATAGGCGAACCCGACGGATTCATGCAGCGCGATGCTTGGGGCGTTGGGCAAGGTGATCGCGGCGAAAGCGGCGTGATAGCCCTTGGCGGCGGCGGCCGGCAGCAAGGCCCGATAGAGCGCCCGGCCGACGCCGCGTCCTTGCGCCGCTGGATCGACATAGACCGTGACTTCGGCGGACGTCCGGTAGGCGGCGCGCGGCCGGTGCTGGCTGGCGTAGGCGTAGCCCAGAACCCGGCCATCCGCCTCGGCGGTCAGATAGACATGGCTGGCGCTGATGCTTTCGATGCGCGCCGCCATTTCGGCGACGGTTGGCGTGATTTCCTCGAAGGAAATCGCCGTTTCGGCGACAATCGGCGCGTAGATCGCCTGGATGGCCGCCGCGTCCGCCGGCGTCGCGGGTCGAATGAGCATGGGTGGCCGTCGCTTCAGCGCTTCACCAGCGCCGCCAGGAGGATCAAGGCGATCATGATGCCAGAGAGCGCATAAAGCGCCAGTCCAAATCCGCCTGTCGCCTCGGAAATTGCGCCAAGCGCCAGCGGCCCGGTGACGCCGCCGATTTCCGCGGCGGAGAAGAACAGGCCGGAGACGGCGCCGGCGCGTCGGGGACCGATTTCGCTGAGTTCGACCAGGATCAGGATCGACACCGTCATCAAGGATGAACGGGCGATCCCCTGCAACACGAGGCCGATGCCAAGCGCGGCGCCAGGGTCCGCATGGAGAAGCACGGTCGCGAGAAACGCCGACGCAAGCAAGGCGATCAGAATGGGGAACCGGCGCTTGGGCGTCGCCAGTCTCGGGATCAACAGGGAGCCCGCGACGCCGACAAGGGTTGGGATCATCGCCCAGAGATCGGCCGTCGACGGCTCCAGCCCGCGGGTGCGCAGCAAGGTCGGCAGCCAGTTGTTGAGCCCGTGATTGAAGAAGAAGATTCCGACGCTCATCAGCAGCATCAGGCGGACGGTCGGAATGCGCAGCAACTCGCCGTAGAGCTGCAATTGCGGCTCGCGCGGCGCGGCCGCCAGGTCGGCTTCGACGCGGCGCGCTTCCGGGTGGGCGGATATCAGCAGCCAGATCAGGGCGGCCGCGAATGCGATGCCGGCATAGATCGCAAGCACCGCCCGCCAGTCCTGATCCAGGAGCGGCATCAGCACGGGATTGGTGAACGCCAGGCCCGCGATCATGCCGAGCGACGGGCCGGTGATATAGACGCCCATGGCGAACGCCCGGTCCCGGCCCTCGAACCACAGGGCGATAACCTTGGGCGCGCCGACGGAAACCAGGGCACCGCCCAGCCCGAACACGGCGACGGCGCAAAGCAGAAAGATGTAGGAATCGGCGAAGGCCCTGAGCAGGCCCGACAGCGCGATCATCACGGCGGCGGCGAACAATGTCCGGCGCGGGCCGAACCGGTCCATCGCCATGCCGCCCGGCGCCGCGGACGCAATGTAGACCAGCTGCCAGGCGCCGAAGACGATGCCCATGGCGGCATGGCCGATGCCGAGATCGCGGGTGATAGGCCCGACCAAAGGGGCGAGCGACGCCGCGGTCAAGCCGAAGCAGGCGTAGAGCAGCCAGACGCCGAACAGCATCATCCAGCGGTGCGGATGGTCCGCCGCCAGGGCTTCGATAGAGGATTGTCCGCCGCGCGCCATGATCGCACAGGCTTTAGCATTGCCAGAAACCCCACGCGATGGGCAGGATGTCGTCAAAGAGACGCAGCACGATGCGGAAGGAAACGGCGATGGGGCGGATGCAAGGACGAGCGGCCGTCGTGACGGGCGGCGCAGGCGGGATCGGCATGGCGATTGCGGCGCTTTACGTCGCCGAGGGCGCCAAAGTCGCTGTCGTCGACCTGACGCAGGAAGCGGCGGACGAGGCCGCGCACCGGACCGGCGCTCCGGTTGCGATCGCGGCCGACGTGACGAGCGTCGCCTCCGTCACAGCGATGGCTGAGACGGTGATCCGGGCATTGGGGAAGGTTGATACGGTCGTCAGCAACGCCGGCATCCCCGGTCGTGGGCTGCTGGTTGAAATCGATGAGGCGCTGATCGACCGGGTGATCGGGGTCAACCTGAAAGGCGTGATCCTGACTGCGCAGGCGTTCGCTGCGCATCTGACGGAAATCGGCAAGTCCGGCGGCGATGCGTCGATCATCAATATGTCGAGCCAGGCCGGCAAACGAGGCTGGCCGGGATTGACGGTCTATTCCGCTTCGAAAGCGGGCGTGCTTGGCTTCAGCCGGGGCCTTGCCGTGGAGCTTGGCCCCTATGTGCGCGTAAACTCAATCTGTCCGGGGTATATCAGCGAGGCTGGCATGCTCTGGCGCAGTTGGAGCGAACAGGAAGGGAGCGCCGACGGCGCGGCCCAACGCGGCAAGGTGTTTGCTGAGGCGACATGGCCGCTCGGGCGCCTGCAGAGCCCGCGGGACGTAGCGAACGCGGCGCTCTTTCTGGCGTCGGACGATGCGCGCGAAATCACCGGCCAGGCGATCAATGTCGCCGGCGGCGTGGTAATGGACTGACGCATTTTTGAATGTTTGGGGGAGAACCAACGATGACGCTAACGTTTAATATCGGCGACATGCGGGTCGACCGGATTGTCGAGCAGGAAGTTCCGGGCTTCGATCCGTTCGAGTTCTTCCCCAACCTGACCAAGGAGGAATTGGAGGCGAATCGGGGCATGCTGGAGCCGAACGCGCTCGATCCGAAAAGCGGCTTGCTGGTTTTCGCCATGCAGTCCTTTGTCGTGCGCGCGGGCGGGCTGAATATCCTGATCGATAGCTGTATCGGCAACGACAAGAACCGGCCGACCCGGCCGCTCTGGCACATGAAGACCGATACGACCTACATGGACGCGTTGAAGCGCGCCGGGCTGACGGTCAACGACATCGACGTCGTGATGTGCACCCACCTGCATCCCGACCATGTCGGCTGGAACACCAAGCTTGAGGACGGCCGCTGGGTCCCGACCTTCCCGAAGGCCCGCTACGTGTTCTCAAAGGCCGAACTGGAATACTGGACGGCGCAGAACGCCAAACAGTCGATCCTGCATTTCGAGGATTCCGTGCTGCCGATCGTACAGGCCGGCCGGACCGAACTGGTCAAGAGCGACCATGAATTGACCCACGGCGTGCAATTGTTGCCGACGCCTGGCCACACGCCGGATCACTACTCGGTCCGGCTCGCCTCCCAGGGCGCCGAAGCAATCGTCACCGGGGATCTGATTCATTCGCCGATCCAGTGCGCCTGCACCCATCTGCACAGTCGGCCCGATGTCGACCCGGTCCAGGGCATGAACACGCGGAACGCCTTCATGGACCGCTATGCGGAAACCGACACGCTGATCGCCGCGACCCATTTCCCTTCGCCGTCTTTGGGCCAATTTATCCGCCAGGGCGACGCCTTCGGCTATCGCTACAAATCGGAGGGATGACGATCCGCTATTCCATTCTCGACCAGTCGGTCGCCATATCCGGGCGTCCCCATGGCGATTCGATCACGGGCACGATCGCGCTTGCGGAACATTGCGACGCGCTTGGCTATGACCGCTTCTGGGTATCCGAGCATCACAATCACCCGACGATTGTCGGCTCGGCGCCGGAAGTCCTGATGGGCGCGCTCGCCATGCGCACCAAGCGCATCCGGCTCGGTTCCGCCGGGATCATGCTGCCGCACTATTCGCCCTACAAGGTGGCGGAGCAGTTTCGGGTTCTGGACGCTCTTGCGCCCGGGCGGATCGATCTCGGCCTCGGCCGGGCGCCCGGGTCGGATGGGCGGACGGCGTTCGCCCTCAATCCCAATGCCAACGAGCGCCCGAATGCGTTTCCGTCCGATGTGCGCGACCTGATGGCCTGGGTCGCGGGCGAGCCCCTGCTCGACGGGCATCCGTTCCGGGACGTGAAGGCCTTCCCGGCGGGGCCGACCGTGCCGCAGACCTGGATCCTCGGCAGTTCCGACTACGGCGCCCAGGTCGCGGCGATCTTCGGCCTACCCTACGCGTTCGCCTGGTTCTTTTCGGACGGCAAGGGCGCGGAGCGGGCGCTGAACATCTACCGCGAGCAGTACCGGCCAAGTGAACGCTGGCCCGAGCCGCATTCCGCGATCTGCGTCTGGGCGCTCGCCGATGAAGACAAGGCGGAAGCCGAACGGAACTTCCTGCCGCGCGCCAAATCCAGGCTCTATCGGGATCGCGGCATCTTTTTGCCGATGGAGACGCCGGACGACGTGCTGGCGACGCCGTTCAACGCGGCGGAGGAGAACCGCATCCAGTCGATGCTGCGCGACGCCTTCGTCGGCGAAGGGCCGGATGTGGCCGCGAAGATCGAAGCGCTCGGCAAGAGCCTGAGCGTCGATGAGATCGCCATTGTCACCTGGTCCCATGACGAGGCCGTCCGCCGGCGGAGCTATTCGATCCTTGCCGAATGCCTGGGGGTCAAGCCAGCGGCGGACGCGGCCGCATGACTGGCGGCGAAACAGGCGTCTTCGCCTATCCGGAGCCTGTCTCCGAAACGGGCCTGATGAACGTCCATTTCCATGCGCCCGCGACCTGGCGACGCGCGGGGCCGGTGCTGATCGTCCTGCACGGCTACAAGCGGAATGCGGAAACCTACGCTCACGATTGGCGCGATGTGGCCGATGATCTGGACGCGCTGCTGCTCGCGCCGGAGTTCGATCACGCCGGCTTCCCGACGCCGCGCGCCTATGAAGTCGGCGCCATGCGCACGCCCGACCGGAAAGGCTTCTTGGCCAAGGATCAATGGAGCTACGGCGCCGTTGAGCGCGCCTTTGACGCGGCCCGGGACCGCTTCGGCGCCGAGCGCCAGAGTTACTGGCTCTATGGGCATTCGGCGGGCGGGCAGTTTGTGCAGCGGCTGGCGCTTTATCTCGAGGATGCCCGCTTCTCCCACGTGATTGCCGCCAATGCCGGGGCATATTCCGCGACCGACGATGGGCGGTTTCCCTATGGCCTGGGCGCGCAGCATCCCGGCGCGGATGTCCGGCGCTTTCTGGCGCGGCCGATCACGGTGCTGCTTGGCCAGAAGGACCGAAACACGACCGCGAAGGTGCTGTTGCGCTCGCCAGAGGCGTTGCGGCAGGGGCCGCATCGGCTGGCGCGCGGCCGTTACTTCTATCAGACCGGGCGGCAAACGGCGGCGGCCATGGCCGCGCCCTTCGGCTGGCGCATCGTCGAGGCGCCCGACGCCGGCCACAGCAACCGGCAACTGGCGCCGATCGCCGGCCGCATCTTCCGGTCAGTCGATCAGGGCGGTCGATAGCTCGGGGCGCCATGACAGCAGCACCAGGGCCAGAAGGGTCGCGATCAGGAAGGGCGTGAGCGCCTTGAAGATATCGCCTGGCTTCACATTGCTTGCGGCGGCTGCGATATACAGGCCGGCGCCGACGGGCGGCGTCAGCAGGCCCAGCACCAGATTGATGCTGACGACGACGCCGAAATGGAACGGGTCGATGGCGTATTGCGTCTGCGCGATAGGCAGCAAAATCGGCACAACGATGATCATGGCTGCAATCCCATCGATCACGGCGCCGACGCCGAGGAGCGCCAGATTGACGACCAGCAGAAACAGGAACGGGTTGTCGGTCAGGCCGGAAAGCCATGCGGCGACATTCTGTGGGATCTGCTCGTGCAGGATGATCCAGCCGAAGACGTTCGCCGCGGCGATCAGGAAAAGCACGATCGATGAGGTGACGGCGGTTTCGGCGAAGATCCGCGGCAGGGCGCTGGCTTTCAGATCCCGGTAGACGAACAGGCCAAGGCATAATGCGGCGAGGGCGGCAAGGGCGGCCGACTCCGTCGGCGTCGCGATCCCGCCAAGAATGCCGCCGATGATGATGGCCGGCACGGCGGCCGAGGGCAGAGCGCGGAGCAGCGCCTTTCTGGCCTCCAGGCCCTTGACGGCCTCGCCCGCCGGGAAGCCGGTGCGCCAGCCGACGAAGGCGATGGCGCACATGAAGCCGAAGGCCAGCAGGAGGCCGGGCAGGATGCCGGCCAGAAACATGTCCCCGATGGGGATTTGCGCCAGGACGCCATAGATCACAAACAGCATCGAGGGCGGAATGATCGGCGACAGCAGCCCGCCTGCGGCGGTCGTCGCTGCCGCGAAGGCGGGGCTGTATCCGGCCCGCGTCATCTCCGGCGTCATGACCCGGCTCATCACGGCGATCTGCGCGGCGGCTGATCCGACGATCGAGGCCATCATCATGTTCGCCAGGAGGTTCACATAGGCAAGGCCGCCCCGGTAGGCGCCGACGAACACCCGCGCCGCATGGATCAGGCGGCGGGTGACCCCGCCTTCATTCATCAACTCGCCGACCAGCATGAAAAGCGGAATGGCGAGTAGGCCGTACTTCTCGAGGCCGCTGAACAATTGCTGCGGATAGCTTTCGAACAGCACGATATTTCCGGATGCAAGAATATGCGCGACCGCAGTCAGCGCGAGCACAAGCGCGATCGGCGCAGCCAGAAACAGCAGCAGGATGAAAGTCGCGGCGACGCTCATGGCGCCCCTGCTTCAGCCGGGGGCGGCAGGAGATTGGCCGTGGCATGCAGCGACATGCCGAATGCCGCCAGCGGCACGATCAGCCAGATAAAATATTTAGGCGCCCCAATCGTTTGGGTCGGTTCCCTGTACATGAAATTGAAGGTCTCGCCGGAAAAGGCGTCGAGCGAGAAATTTAGGCTCGCCAGGGTCGCCAAGTCATACCAGCCCCAGCACAGCCACAGCAGGAAGAGCGCAAAGCCGAGGATCGTCCAATCCATCAGCCGGCCGATCAGGCTGCGCCAGCGCGCCGGCAGCGCGTCGACCAGGATCGTCACAGTGACGCTGGATCGGCGGGCGATGGTGATGGAGGCGCCGAGGAAGGCCATCCACACCATGGCATAGACCGCCACCTCATCCACCCAGAACAAGGCGGCGCCGGCAGTTCGGGTGACGACGTTGAGCAGGATCAGGCAGGCGACGGCGGCGGCAAGGAGGCCGGCGAGCGCCGTTTCCCCCCGCGCGACCCAGGCGCTCGACGTGCGGAGCAAGCGGGCGAGCTGCTGTCCCATCGACTGATGGCCCGCCCGTTGGCCTTAAAGCTTCGCCGCTTCGGCTCGGAGCGCCGGGATCGCTGGCGCTTGCGGCAGCCAGATCTTCTCCCATTCAGCCAAGGCCGTGCCGAAGAAGGCCTGATCGACTTCCAGAACCTGCAAGCTGCTCTTTTCCTTCAGAATCGGCAGGAATGTCCGCTCGATCTCTTCCGTCTTGTCCAGAATGACGTCGAGATGTTGCTGCATCAGCGTCGACACGGTCGTGCGTTCGTCCGCCGAGAGGTCACGCCAGGTGCGGGCGGACACGATGCCGACCATCGGGAATATCATCTGGTTCGAGATGACGACCGACTTCGCAAGCTCCCAGTATTTCAGCTTGACCGTCAGTTCGAGGTCCATCTCGATGGCGTCGACCTGGCCGTTGGCAAGGGCGTCATAGACATCGGGCAGCGGCATCGGGGTCGGGGCAGTGCCCAGGATCGCGTTGAAATCCCGGGTCGCCGGGAAGGGCGTGACGCGGATCTTGCGGCCCTTGAGGTCATCGATCGACGCGATCGGCGTCGCGGAGACAATCTGGCGGACGCCGGCCATGCCATAGCCGATGCCGACGACGCCGACCTTGGCCGGCAGCAGGTCGAGCAGGCCCTTGGCCGTCGGCGAGGTCTTCAGGAGCTGCACGGCCTGGGCATTGTCCTTCACGAGGAACGGCGTGAAGAGCGCGCTGAACTCCGGCACGCGGTTCGAAATTTCGGCGACCGTCATGAACGCCATGTCGACGGCGCCCGACTGCATTTGCTGCAGGACTTCTGCCTCGTTGCCGAGCTGGCGCGAGGGATAGACCACGACGCTATGCTTGCCGCCGGTCGCGGCCTTGAGCGCGTCGCCGAAAGCCTGGGCTTCCTTGGTCCAGATGTGGGGCGGGGGCGTAATCAGCCCCATTTTCATCTCTTTGGCGTGAACGGCGCCGGCGAGGCCGCCAAAAGCGATTGCCGCCGCCGCGGCCGCTTGCAGAAGATGCTTCATAATGTGCTCCATCCCTCGGTTATGTCGGCTGATTTCCAGATATAGCCCGAACCGGCGTCTTGGCCCAAGCCTCAATTCAGGCGCCGCCCTCCAAGCTTAGGGCGTCAAGCTCCGGCTTGACCATGCGCAGGTCGACCTTGTTGACGCCGGTCAGCGGCAGCACGTCCTTGATCAGGATCCGACGCGGATGCACGTAGGCCGGGCCATTGGCGAGCGCGAAGGCTTTCAACTCCGCTTCCGTGACCGTCGGGTCGTTCAGGACGACCGCCGCCACGGGACATTCGCCCTTTGTCGGATGGGAATGGGGCGTGACGACGGCCTGGACGACGGCAGGATGGCGGAGCAACACATTCTCGACTTCCGCCGGATAGACATTTTCGCCGCCGCAGTTGAACATATCGTCGATACGGCCTTCAAAATAAAAGAAACCATCCTTGTCCTTCGACAGGATGTCGCCGGTTCTGAGGAAGCCGTTGACGAAGCGTTCGGCGTTCACCTCGGGCAGGTTGTGATATCCGGGCGTGTTGGCGGGGCTTTTGATCCAGAATTCGCCGATATCGTCCCGTTCCTCGCCGTTCGGCCCGACCAGCTTGACTTCCGTACCGGGCATTACGGTTCCGACTGACGCGGGCGGCACGGGCTGTCCGTCGAGCGGCGGCGATGTGCAGCCGCCGGCGGTTTCGGTCAGGCCGTAGCCCTGAGCGCTTGGGGCGCGGAAGACGCGGGCGATGGCGTCCATCAATTCCCCATGCGCCATCGCCGAGCCGAGCCGTAGGGACTGAAGCGAGGAAAAATCGAGCGTTTCGATGAGGTCGCGCTCTTTGAGCAGCAGAGAGAACATCGTCGGCACGCCGCCGGCTTCAGTGACGCGATAGTCAGCGATCGCCTGGAGATAGGCGCGGGCGTTAAAGCCGCCCATGAGTACGATAGACCCGCCGGCGCGGAGCTTCGGCTTGAATCCGACCGTCATGGCGTTCTTGTGATAGAGCGGCGCCGCGACCAGCCCGCGCTGACTGGCGTTGCCCGGCCAGTATTTCTGCCGGGTTTCGATCAGCCAGGTCGTGTTGCGGTGGGTCAGGGTCATGCCCTTGGGCCGCCCGGTCGAGCCAGAGGTGTAGGGATGAAACGCCGGCGCCTCGGGGCTGAGCGGCAGGGGGCTGAAATCCGGGCTCGCCGCTTCGACCAGCGGCCAGAAGTCCTGCCATCCCGCCGGCGCGTCGCCGAACGCGAATTTGAGCGGGATGGCGGCGGCGGCGGTCGTCAGGCGCGGGTTGACCGCCGGTTCGATGAGCGCTGCCTTGGCGCCGGAATCGCTCAGGATATAGGATATAACATCCTCATTTTGCTTGATATTCAGTGGAACCGGCACGAGGCCCACCCGCATCGCGCCGAACATGGCGGCGAGAAACTCGGTTCGGTTGGAGAGACCGAGGCCGATCCGGTCGCCGGGGCGGAGGCCGGCCGCGGCCAGGACATTGGCGACCTGGCTCATCAGGCGGTCGATGTCGGCGATCGTGTAGGTCCGGGGGCTGGGCTGGCTGATGTCGATCACCGCGACGTTCGCCGGCATAGCGGCAAGGGCGCGCCAATAAAACCAGCCCAATTGACCTTCGCCCGGATGCTCCATCGCCATCGCTCGATCGCCCTCGCTGTGCCATAAGGCAGTTACAGCGCCGTCACGTTACCTTGAGCGAGGAAGATTTCCCATGCTGCACTCTGTCCTTGTCGCTTTGCACGTCCTGGCGGCCATTATCTGGGTCGGCGGCATGTTTTTCGCCTATGTCATGGTCCGTCCGGCCATGGCGGGCCTGCAGCCGCCCGAGCCCGTGAAGATGTGGGGCCGGATTTTCGACAAGTTCTTCAATTGGGTTTGGCTGGCGATCGGCATTTTGGTGCTGACAGGCTACGGCATGCTGCTCGGGCCGTTTGGCGGCTTCGCCAATGCGCCGGCCTATCTGCATCTGATGCAGTTGCTGGGCATCGTGATGATCGCGCTGTTCATGCATCTCTATTTCGCGCCGTGGAAACGCCTGAAGCGCGCCCTGGCCGACGTGGATTACCCGACAGCGGCGAAACAGATTCCGACAATCCGGAAAATTGTGGCGATCAACCTGACGCTCGGCCTGATCACCGCCGTCGTCGGCGCGGGCGGGCGGTATTTCGGCTAGCTGGAACCGATCCCGGGCGGAAGCGCATGGCGCCTCAGCCGTAGAGCATCCAGTCGAAGATGTCGGCGCCGCCGATAATGACGTCCGTGACAAGCGACGGCGCCCAGGCGACGACCCGGATGCCGCCGTCGATCGCGGCCCGCGCGACGCCGGCCATGAACGCGCCTTCTTCCGGTTCCGCCATTGCGGCGATGACGGCGGCCCAGCCGAAACGGATGACGCCAAACGCTAGGCCGACGATCAGATAAAGATAGATCAAGCTCTTGAGCACGCGCACTGGCAGGGTCGCTCCATGACTGTCGCTGACCTGCATGCCCCGGCCTCGCGTTGAGATCAAGGCGTCTTTTCAACGTAGCCGCGCCCGGCGAAGGCGCCTATGCTGCGATAAAGCTCGATTCAGCTGAAGGAGGCCAGTAACCGATGGACCTGATTTTCCGGGAAGACGCCTATATGCGCGAATGTCAGGCGACGGTGGAAAAGGTCGATCAGACAGGCGTCTGGCTGGATCGGACCGTGTTTTATGCCGAGGGCGGCGGCCAACCCGGCGACGCCGGCGTCCTGATCGGCGCTGATGGAACGCGCTACCCCGTCATCAACGCGGTCAAGGGCGATGGACCGGACACATCCGTATGCGTTCTGGCGCCGGACGCTCCCGTTCCAAAGCCCGGCGACGCCGTCACCGCCGAAATCGATTGGGAGCGACGCCACACATTGATGCGGATGCACACGGCGCTGCACCTCCTCTGCGCCGCCGTTCCGGCCGGCGTCACCGGCGGCCAGGTCGGCCTGGAGAAAAGCCGCCTCGATTTCGATGTCGGCGAAACGACCCTCGTCAAGGAAGACATTCAAGCGGCGCTCGACCAGGCGACGGCCACGGGCGCCGGCGTCCAACATCGCTGGATCGACGACGCCGACCTCGATGCGAACCCGGACCTCGTGCGCACCATGTCGGTCGCGCCGCCGCGCGGCAGCGGTCAGGTCAGGCTGGTCGCGATCGGCGAGGGGGCTGTCGATCTGCAACCGTGCGGCGGGACCCACGTGCGCAATGTCAGCGAGATCGGACGCATCGTCGTCGGTAAGATCGAGAACAAGGGCAAACGCAATCGTCGGGTCAATGTCAGCTTGGAGACCGTTTCATGAGCATAGCGCCGCCGCTGGTTTCGACCGCCTGGGTCGCCGAGAATATCCGATCGCCCGGCGTCGTGTTGCTGGACGCCAGCCATCATCTGCCGACCGCCGGGCGGAACGCCGCGTCGGAATATGTCGCCCAGCATCTCGCCGGCGCGCGTTTCTTCGATATCGACGGCATCTCGGATCATGGAACCGACCTGCCGCATATGCTGCCGCCCGCGGCAGAGTTCGCGACGAAAGTCGGCGGACTTGGGATCGGCGATGACGATCATGTGGTGCTGTACGACACGGTGGGCACGACCGGCGCCGCGCGCGTCTGGTGGACCTTTCGGGCGATGGGGCACGACAAGGTCTCGGTCATGGACGGCGGCATGCCGAAATGGCTGGCGGAAGGCCGGGCTGTGACGAAGGCGCTGCCGGACGTCATGCCGAAGCCGAAGACCGCCCGCCGCGTGGCTGCGCTCGTTCGCTCGCGGGAGGACATGCTGGCAAATATCGAAACAGAAGCCGAGCAGGTCGTCGACGCCCGCAGCGCCGGGCGCTTCAACGCGACCGAGCCGGAGCCGCGGCCAGGCATGCGGGGCGGGCGTATTCCGAAATCGATGAATGTGCCGTTCCCGGATGTAATCGCCGAGGACCGCACGTTTCAACCGCCAGAGGTCGTGTTGCGACGCTTCAGGGACGCTGGCGTCGATCTCTCCCGTCCGATCGCCACGACCTGCGGGTCCGGCGTCACGGCGGCGACCCTGGCCCTGGCGCTTTTCAATGCCGGCATTGAAGATGTCGCGGTCTATGACGGTTCCTGGAGCGAGTGGGGCTCGCGCCAGGACACGCCGATCGAACCCTGAACGAAAGACACTTCATGAAAAGCAAAGTCGGCAAGCGCGCCGAAACCCTGCTGACCCATTCCGGTCGGCATCCCTTCGATCATTTCGGCACAGTCAACACGCCCGTCTATCGCGCCTCGACGCTGTTGCAGGAGACTGTCGCCGACTACAAGCGCACGAAGGGCCCGCGCGAGCCGCGCTATGGCCGCCGCGGGACGCCGACGACCTTCACGCTGGAGGACATGATCTCGGACGTCGAAGGGGCGGACGGCTGCATTCTGGCCTCGTCGGGGCTGAACGCCGTCTCGCTCGCCGTACTGAGCCAGGTCAAGGCCGGCGATCATGTGTTGATGGCGGATTGCGTCTATGGGCCGGCGCGCAATCTCGCGAACCATGTGCTGACCCGGATGAATGTCACGACGACGTTCTTCGCGTCCGATATCGGCGCCGGCATCGCGGACCTGTTCCAGCCGAACACCAGGGTCGTCTACCTGGAGACGCCCGGTTCGCAGACCTTCGACATGCAGGACATCCCGGCGATCGCAAGGGTCGCCAAAGCCAAGGGCGCGGTCGTCATGACCGATAACACCTGGGGAACGCCGCTGTATTTCAAGCCATTCGAGCATGGTTGCGATATCTCGATCCACGCGGCGACGAAATATATCGTCGGGCACTCCGATGCGATGCTGGGCGCAGTCTCCTATACGGCCGAGATGGAAGAGAGCCTAAGGAACATGGCCGGATGGCTTGGCGTCTATGCCAGTCCGGACGACATTTATTTGGGCTCGCGGGGCATGCGCACGCTCGCGGTCCGTTTGGCGCAGCATCAGAAAAGCGCGCTCGAGATGGCGGAATTCCTGCTGAGCCGCCGAGAGGTCGACCGGGTTCTCTACCCGCCCCATCCAAGCTCCGCCGGCCACGACATCTGGAAGCGGGACTTCACCGGCGGCAGCGGCTTGATGGGCGTTGTGCTGAAGCCGGTCTCCGATGCCGCAGTAGCGTCCATGCTCGATGGCCTTGAGCTTTACGGCATGGGCGCGAGCTGGGGCGGGTTCGAAAGCCTGATCCTGCCCGCCAATCCCTCAAGCAATCGCACGGCCGCGCCCTGGACCGAACCCGGGCAGCTCCTGCGCATCCATGTCGGGCTGGAACATATCGACGATCTGACAGCCGATCTGGGCGCTGGCCTGGACCGGTTGCAGATGGCGGACTGATCGGCCGGCGGCATGTCCGACGCTGACCTGCAGCGCCTGATCGGGCTCCACAATCGAAGCGACTGGCAGGCGGCTATCGACCTGGGGGCGCGGCTTGCAGCGAGGCGACCGCTGGACGCCATGATCCCGACCATCGTCGGCGCCGCCGAGGCCGGGCGCGGCCAGTTCGATCTGGCGGCCGCGGCGTTCCGGCGCGCCGCCGAACTGGAGCCGGGCAAGGCGGAGCGGCATGCCAATCTAGCGCTCGCCCTGCAGCAAGCAGGCCAGATTGAAGCGGCGGTCGCCAGCTTCGATGCGGCGCTGCGCTTGCGCCCAAAAGACCCGGCGGCGCTGAACGGCCTCGGCGCTCTGCTGATCCAGCAGAACCGCTTCGCCGAAGCCCGGCGGATATTGGGCCAGGCTGTCAGGGCGCAGCCGGATCAGGGCCTGCTCTGGAGCAATATGGCGCTGGCGCTGCGGGGCGACGGCGCCCTGCAGGAGGCGGAACAGGCGTTTCGGCGCGCGCTGGCGCTTGACCCGGGCGATGTCGAAGCGTTGCACGGCCTGGGCGGCGTTCTGACCGACAGCGGCCAGACGGCGGCGGCGCTCGCGTGCTTCCAGGCAGCCGTCAAGGCGGCGCCGAGGGACGCGCGGCTGCATCGCAGCGTCGCCATTGTTCTCCGCGACCTTGGGCGCCTGCGGCAGGCCGCGGCCGCTTATGGCGCGGTTGCGGAGATCGATCCTGACGACGCAGAGGCGCATTATTCCCGCGGCCGGATTCTGAGCGATCTGGGCGACAAGACGGAAGCGCTGGCCTCTTTTGAAACGGCTGTCGCGCGCAAGCCGGATTATCCGGCCGCGTTAAATGCGCTTGGCGCCGTCCGGATGGACTTGGGCCAGACGCAAGCCGCCGCCGAAGCCTTTGTGGCGGCGCTCGCGCTCGTGCGCGATTATCCGCCGGCGCAGAACAATCTCGCTCGGCTCGCGGCGCGGAAGACGCCGCCGTGGCATATCGCGATGATGAACGACCTGCCGCGGAACGAAGCTTTCCGGCAGGCGATCGAAGCGACGGTCAGGGACGGCGACTTCGTGCTGGAGATCGGCGCCGGGTCCGGGCTTCTGGCGATGATTGCGGCCGATTCCGGCGCCGGCCAGGTGATCACCTGCGAGGTCGCGCCCGATGTCGCGGCGTTGGCGGCTGAGATTACCGCTCACAACGGCTTTGAGGGCCGCATCGCCGTGCTGAACAAGCGGTCGACCGCCCTGGAACTGCCGCACGATCTGCCGCGCCGGGCGGATGTGCTGATCGCAGAGATATTGTCGTCCGAGTTTGTCGGCGAAGGGGTGGTTTCATCGCTGGCGGACGCCCGGCGACGCCTGCTTGCGCCAGGCGGGCGAATGATCCCGTCGGGCGGCGCCATTATGGCGGGCTTCCTCGGCGACCATCCCGGCGCCCGGTCGATGCTCCATGTCGGCGAAGCCTATGGCTATGATCTCTCGGCCTTCAATCGCGCCTCGGCGCGTCGAATCAGCATTCCGGCGACAGTGGAACGCCTCCCGATCATGTCCGACGCGGTCGAGGCATTTCAGTTCGATTTCTTGGCGCCGACTGACGTCCATGACCGCGAGACGGACTTTGTGCTCGAGGCGACATCCGATGGGCTATGCCTTGGCATCGCGCAATGGAACCGCGTCGTTCTGACCGACGCCATCGTTTACGAGAACCATCCGGCGCGCGTCCTCTCCCATTGGAGCATCCCGGTCTATCGGTTCGATGCGCCGCTTCGCCTGACGGCCGGGGATCGGATCCGCGTGTATGGCGCGCTGACGGAGGATAACGTTTGGTTCAGCGCCGAAGCGCCGTCGTAGCACGCATTTCAGCAACTCGGTCCATGGTGGGGCTTCGTTGACATGACGAGGGCGCGGTCGGTCGCTATTGCGGGGGCGGGCGTCGCGGGCCTCGCCTCGGCGATCCTGCTCAGCCGGGCGGGCTGGCGGGTTACAGTCTTTGAGCGCTTCGAGCGCGCCCGTCCGGTCGGGTCCGGCCTGATTCTGCAGCCGCCGGGCATGGCGGTGCTGGATGCGCTTGGCCTTGGCGACCGGGTTCGCGAGAAGGGCGCGCCAATTCGCCGTCTGTTCGGCAAGTCGGCCGGGTCGGACCGGGTCGTGCTTGACGTCCGCTATAGCGCGCTTGGCGGGGAGGGCGCGCACGGCGTCGGCCTGCATCGCGCGAGTTTGTTTGACGTGCTGCACGGGGCCGCGCTCGAGGAACAGGTCGTCATCGAAACCGGCAAGGCGGTGCTTGCCTGCCCGCCGCTATCCGGCGGCAGGCGCGAGTTGCATTTCGCCGACGGCGCATCCGCCGGGCCGTTCGATTTGGTGATCGATGCGCTTGGGTCGCGCTCCGCCTTGCTGTCGTCGCCGGGCCGGCTGCTCGACTATGGGGCGCTCTGGGGGACTGTCCTGTTGCCGGATCGCGCCGATTTTCAGCAAGCCGCGCTGGAGCAGCGATATCTGGGCGCGCGGCGCATGGTCGGCGTCCTGCCGATCGGCGACGCGCCGGATGCGGCGCGCGGCCGGCACGCGGCATTCTTCTGGTCGCTCCGCCATGACCGGTATGACGCCTGGCTTCAGGATGGCCTCGACGCCTGGAAGGCGGAGGTCCAGGCGCTTTGGCCGCTGGCCCGGCATTTGGCGTCGCAGTTCGCCGATCCGGCGGCGCTGACCTTCGCGCGGTATGCCCATCGCACCATCGCCAATCCGGCGGAGGCAGGCTTGATCCACATCGGGGACGCCTGGCGCGCGACAAGCCCGCAATTGGGGCAGGGCGCCAACATGGCCTTGCTCGATGCTTATGCGCTCGCCGGCGCGCTTCGCGACCGGGCGGACCTTGGCGAAGCGCTGGCCGCTTTCGTCCGCCGCCGACGTCGCCATGTGCTGTTGTATCAGGCGATGAGCTGGCTATTCACGCCGTTCTATCAATCGGACAATCGCGTCCTGCCGCTGCTCCGCGACCGGATCGCGGGTCCGCTCGCGAGATTGCCGCCAGCGCAACGCTTTCTGGCCGTCCTCGTGAGCGGGCAGTTGCGCGGCCCCTTGCGGGGGCTTGAATAGGGTCCTGTCCGACGGGTCACGCGGCCGCCTGACGCATCGCCTTGGCGGCGCGGCGCAGTTCCTTCAGGTAGGGCACATGCTCTTCTTCCAGCCCGTGGCGCGGCGTGCCTTTGAAATTGGCGGCGACCCAGTCGTGCTTCGCCTTGATGTCGGCGCGCATCGCCTCGACCGGGGGCAGCACGGCGACGCCGAGTTCAATATCCCTGATCCAGCGGGCCTGATGCTCGAAGATCATGTTCAGGGCGGTATCCGTGTTGAAGAAGCCGACCATATAGAGGCCGGGCTGGCCGGGCGGCACGATCCGCTTGTAGAGGTCGAGACGGTTGTTTTCCGGGTCGCCGGCGATCAGGCCATCCTCCAGAAACGGCAGATGCAGCTTGTAGCCTGTCGCCGCGATCATCGTGTCGAAGTCTTCGGCGGAGCCGTCATTGAAGGTAATGCGCTTGCCATCGATCGCAGCGATATCCTGCTTCAACTGCACGCGGTTATAGGCGATATCGTTGACGATGGTGCCATTTGACGTGACGTGCAGCGTCTCCTTCGTCGGCTGGCGGAAACCCAGCTTGGTCAGGTCGCCATGGGCGATCCAAGCGAGCAGGGCCGTGATTTTCCGGCGGAGCAGCGCCGGCATCCACGGGCGCTGGATCTTCCGCGTGATCTCGGTGAAGGGCCGTCCGAACATCAGCTTCGGCAGAATGATCGGCGTCGAGCGGGCGACGAGCACGGTCTTGGCCGACGTCACGCAGACGTCGCTCGCGATATCGCAGGCGCTGTTGCCGACGCCGATGACGCAGACCCGCTTGCCGACGAAATCTTCCGGCTGGCGGTAGTCGAAGCTGTGCAGATATTCGCCGCCGAACTGCTCCTGGAACATCGGCACATGGCGCGGCTCGGAGAGGTGGCCGGATGCGACCAGGACAGCGTCATAGCGGTCCTCGCCCGCGTCGGTCAGAACCCGCCATGCGGGCGCTTCGCCTTTGGCCGGATCGAAGGCGCGCTCGACCTTGCGCACGGGCGTGTTGAAGCGAATGAGCGACGTCAGGCCGAAATGGTCAGCATATTTCACCAGATAGCGATGCATGTCCGCATGATCGGGGAAATATTGGACATCGTCGTCGAACGGCAGGTCGTGGAACTGGGTGACCGTGCGGGAGGTATTGATGTGTAAGGTGCGGTAGGCGTTTGAGAGGCCGTTGTCGTTCAAATAGCGCCACATGCCGCCGATCTGGCTGCCGATTTCGTAGATCGTGACCTGGAAGCCTACCGCTTTCAGGTATTTCGCGGAGCAGAGGCCGGCAGCGCCTGCGCCGATAATCGCGATCCGCTTCGTGGTCATGGCCTGGCGTTCCTTCAACCGGCGTCGCTGCCGGCTTCATTCGATAATATTGCTGCGTTGCGGCGCGCGCGGACGCCGCCTAGCATGGCGATGAAGAGCTTTGGAGACGTGATTTTAATGGCTTGGCGGATTGGCGTCGATATCGGCGGAACATTCACGGACGTAGCGTTGGTCGACGACGCCAGCGGCTATATCGGGGTCGCGAAAGCGCCGACGACGCCAAGGGATTTTGCCGAAGGCGTGCTGACCGCCCTGGCGCAGGCGATGGAGCGCGATGCGATCGCCGCAGCCGACGTCGGGCTTCTGGCGCACGCGACGACGGTCGTCACCAATGCCCTCCTCGAGGAAAAGGGCGCGCGCGCCGGCGTCGTGATGACCCGCGGGTTCAGGGATATCCTGGAGCTGCGCCGCTCCGCGCGGCCAGACCTCTATGACCTCTTCCAGGACGCCCCGGCGACGCTGGTCCCGAGACGCCGGCGCTTCGAGATCACCGAGCGCATCGGCGCGGATGGGGCGGTGGTGACGCCGCTGGCGGAAGCGGAGATCGACGACCTGATCGCAGCGCTCCGGGCAGAGCGCGTCGAGGCGGTCGCGGTATCGCTGCTCTTCAGCTTCATCAACCCTGATCACGAACGACGGCTCGGCGCGAGATTGCGCGCTGGCCTGGATGTGCCGGTCTATCTTTCATCGGAAGTCCTGCCTGAAATTCGGGAGTTCGAGCGCGCGTCGACCACGACGGTCTGCGCTTATGTCGGGCCGATCCTCGCCTCATATCTCGACCGGTTGGAGACTGCGACCAAGGGACTTGGCTTGCCGCCGATGTATGTCATGGGATCGAACGGTGGCGTCTTCGAGGCCGGCGAGGGCATTGCGATGCCCGCCATGGCGGTCGAAAGCGGCCCGGCCGCCGGCGTCGTCGCGGCCGCGCTCGCCGCGCGCCAGATCGATCGCCCGGACCTGTTGACCTTCGACATGGGCGGGACGACCGCCAAGGCCAGCCTGATCTTGAACGGCCGCTATGAAACGACCCCGGAATACGAAGTCGGCGGCGGCGCCAGCGCCAATCGCTGGATGAACGGCACCGGCCATCCGATCCGCGTGCCCGTCATCGATCTGGCGGAGGTTTCCGCAGGCGGCGGCTCGATTGCCTGGGTCGATGCGGCGGGCGGGCTGCGCGTCGGGCCGGCCAGCGCCGGAGCGGAGCCCGGCCCGGTCTGTTACGGGCGGGGCGGGGTCGAGCCGACGGTGACCGATTGCAATCTGATCCTGGGGAACCTCGACCGGTCCTCGCTGCTGGGCGGCACGATGGAGATCGACTACGGCGCCGCCGAAGCCGCCGTCCGCGCCAAGTTGGCCGTACCTCTCGGCCTGGACGTCGAAGCCGCCGCCGCGGCCGTGATCGACGTGGTCAACCATGCCATGGCGGAAGCTTTGAAGATCGTCTCCGTCGAGCGCGGCCACGATCCGCGCGACTTTGCGCTCGCGGCCTTTGGCGGGGCGGGACCCTTGCATGCGGCGGCGCTCGCCGAGGAGCTTGGCATGGGCGAGGTGATCTGCCCGCCGATCCCCGGCGCGTTCTCGGCGCTCGGCCTGGTCGGGTCCGATCTGAAGCGGGATTATGTGCATACGGTCTATGTCACGACCGACGCGGCCGATCCGGCAGCCCTGGAGGCGGCGTTCGCCAACCTTGAGGCGAAAGGCGCCGCCATGCTGGACCGAGCCGGAACCCCGCCGGAACGCCGCGCTTTCGAGCGGACGGTCGATGCGCGGTATATCCGCCAGTCTTATGAACTCAGCGTCCCGGTCGCGAACGGCGCGTTCGATGCGGCGGCGCTGGCAAAGGCCGCAAGCGACTTCCACGACCGGCACCGCCAGACCTATGGCCACGATAACCGGGGCGAGCCGGTGCAACTGGTCAGCTTGCGGGTGGCGGCGATCGGGCGGATTCCGGCGCTGGCGATCCGCCAGGAGCCGGCGCGGTCGGGGGACCCCGTCAAGGGCCGGCGGCGCCTCTTCGCCCGGGGACGGGCGCCGGCGGAAGCGGTCGTCCTGGATCGGTCCCGCATGCCGGCCGGGTACGCGGTCGATGGGCCGGCTGTGATCGAATCGCTCGAAAGCACGATCCTGACGCCGGCCGGATGGCAGGCAGCGATGGACGCCGATGGCTTTGTGCGCCTGACCCGGCAAGGAGCCGCATCATGACCCGGCCTGAGAACGATCCGGCGACGTTCGAGATCGTCAAGAACAGCCTCTACAAGATCGCGGAAGAAATGCGGGTGGTGCTCGCCAAGACCGCCTATTCGCCGATCCTGAAGTCGGCGGGCGATTATTCCTGCGGCGTCTTCGACCGCACCGGCGACATGGTCGCCCAGGGGCCGGATCTGCCGATCCATCTGGGCTCGATGCCGGACGCAGTGCGCGCCGTCGTCAAGGCCTTCGGCGACGACGTGCATCCGGGCGATGTGTTCATTCACAACGATCCGTATTTCGGCGGCAGCCACCTGCCGGACGTGAATGTCGTCCGTCCGGCGTTCTATGAGGACATGCTGCTTGGCTATGCGTGCCTGCGCGCGCATTGGCCCGATGTCGGCTCGGCGACGCCTGGAAGCTACGGTGCCGTCACGGAAATCTATGGCGAGGGGCTGCGCCTGCCGCCAGTCAGGCTCTATGTCGGCGGCGTGCTGAACAAGGGACTTGAAGATGTCATCCTCGCCAACGTCCGGACCCCCGACGAGCGGAAGGGCGATCTCGGCTCCCAGCTTGCCGCGACGCTTCGGGCGACCGAGCGCTTGCATGCGCTGGCGAAGCGCTACGGGCCGGACGGGCTGCTGCAGTACATGGACGACGTCATGGCCTATTCCGACCGGTTGATGCGCGCCGCGCTCCGCGACCTGCCGGACGGGGAAGGCTATTTCGAGGATTTCTGCGACGGCGACGGCATTCCCGATGCGCCCGACGGCTCGGACGCGCCGTTCTGGATCCGGATGCGGATCACGAAGACGGGCGAACGGATCGTCGTGGACTTTGCCGGCACCGACGGCCAGGTCGCAGGGCCGATGAATGCGGCGCTGTCGGTGTCCGCCTCCGGCGTGTTCTGTGCCTTGAAGACCGCGATCGATCCGAACAGCTTGATTCCGCCGAATTCCGGGTGCTGGCGCGCGATTGAGGTCAAGGCGCCCAAGGGGGCGGTCGTCAACGCGGAGTTCCCGGCGCCGGTCGTCTATTCGAACCACGAGATTTCCCACCGGACGGCAGATATGGCGATGGGCGCGCTCGCCGCATTCATGCCGGATCAGGTCATGGCGTGCAGCCAGGGAACATCGGCCGTGCTGACCCTCGGCGGCCTCGATCCGCGCAAGGGCACGCGCTACGTCTCCTATGAAACGGTCAAGGGCGGGTTTGGCGCCCGGCCGAACAAGGACGGCATCAACGTCATCGCCAGCGGCATCTCGAACACAATGAACACCCCAGTTGAAGTGTTGGAGATGGCCTTCCCGGTCCGGGTCGAGCGCTATGAGATACAGCCCGATTCGGGCGGGCCGGGCCGGTATCGCGGCGGCAATGGCGCGCGCCGGACCTGGCGGATGCTGGACGGCGCCGACGCCACCGGCGCGCTTTGCATGGAGCGGATGACCTCGCCGCCGTTCGGGCTGCTGGGGGGCAGTGCTGGCATCCCGGCGACCGTCACGCTGACGACGCCCGATGGCCTGACGCGCGGCTTGCCCAGCAAGGGCGCGTTCGCGGCGCCCGGCGGATCGGTGATCGATATGGTGACGCCCGGCTCCGGCGGCTTCGGCCCGGTCGCGGGCCGCGATCCGGCGGCGATCGGCCGCGATCTGCTGGACGGCTATATCACCGCGGGCGCGGCGGCCAGCGCCTATGGAATCAAGGATCCAGCGGCCCTGAAGGCCGCGGCTAAGGAGGAAGACCGCCGATGACGTTTGACCTGCACCCGGAAATGGACCCGTTGATCAAGGCGCGGGCCGCATTGCCGCCGGGCAAGAACCTGAATGAAGACCGGGCCAACTGGTCGGCCTATGCTCGGGCGAATTCGGTCCCGCCGCCCGCCGGCATGACCGTCACCGACACGACCGTGCAGGGCCGGGACGGCGACGCAATCCCGGTCCGCATCTATGCGCCGGCGGGCGCCGGTCCGAAAGCCGGGCTGCTGTATTTTCACGGCGGCGGCTTCGTCAAGGGCGATTGCGACACCAGCGATACCAATGGCTGGGGGCTTGCTGCTGAAACTGGCGCCGTCGTCGTCAGCGTCGATTATCGCCTGGCGCCGGAGCATCCCTATCCAGCAGCGCTGCACGACTGCATCGACGTCCTGCTGCATGTCCATGGCGCACCGGAGGTTTATGGCGTCGATCCGAAGCGGCTCGGCGTCGCGGGCGACAGCGCTGGCGGTAATCTGGCCGCGGCCGTGTCGATCTGGGCGAAGGTGGAAGGCGGGCCGCCGCTCCGCTGCCAGGGCCTGATCTATCCCTGCCTGACCGACCGGCTTGAATTCGAGAGCTACAAGCGCAACGCCGAAGCGCCGGGGCTCTCCACCGCCAACATGATGGGCTACTGGAAGGCCTATCTGGGCGACGCGATGGCGGGACAATCGACCGATCCCCTGGCGACGCCGCTCTGCGTCAAGGACCTTTCGGGCCAGCCGCCGACCTATGTGCTGGTCGCGGAATACGACCCGCTTATCGACGATGGCGTCGCCTATGCCGGCAAATTGATGGCGGCGGGCGTCGAAACTGGATTTTTTCGCGCCGATCGAATGATCCACGGCTTCGTGCGCGCACGTATCAATGGCAAGGAGACCGCGAAGGCGTTCTCCGCCATGACGCAGTTCCTGCAAGCGAAGCTTGCCTGAAGGGAGATGCCGACGATGCGGTTCGAAATCGAATATTGCGGCGTTTGAAACTATGAACCAAGGGCTCGCCGTGCGCGAGATTTGATCTGGGCCTTGACCCCGTCGGCGGATATCGCGCTGATCCGCAAGGGCGGCGGAGTGTTCGAGATTGCCCGCGACGGGGCCAAGATGTTCTCGAAGAAAGTCTCTGGCCGATTTCCGGAAGAGCATGAAATCAAGAGTATGGCGGTAAACGCTTAACGCAAGCTCTCAATAAACGCGCCGATATCGGCCATATCGGCTTGCCGGCGCGTGAGCAGCTTGCGCGCGTCGGCGTCCTCGCCCCAATGCTCAAGCTGGAACGCGAGGTCGACTTCGGCCGCCTGGGATGCGGCGAGCGCATCAAGGCGCCCGTCCAGCAGGGCGAGCGCTACCACGGCCGATCCGGCGACCTGCGCGGCTGCGTGGCCGGCGGTCAGGCGATAGGGGTCGAGCCGATCAAGCTGGGCCTGGATCGCATCCAGCGCTTTCGGCGGCTGCGCGACGGGCATGATCCCATCGACGACCGTCAATGCCGCGCCGTGGCGGTCCCGCAGCCACGCCAGTAATGGCGACCACGCCGCGTCCTGGACCTGGCGGAGCAGCGCGGGCGAGGCGGCGCGGTAGCAGACGAGGTCCGTCTGTGCGATCCGGGCAATTTCCTCGATGAAGGTCTCAGGCGTCTGGCTGACCCGCTCGATCGCGGCATAGGCGAAAGCTGTCATCGGCATCGTCGCCATGTCGAGCTTGTCGCCCTGGCCGTTCCATTCGGCCGCCGAGGCCGCCGCGAGCGCGGCCGTCGGCAGGATCATCTCCATCCGGCCCGGCGTCCGGACCGGCCGCCCGTCGAGGCAAACGCGATATCCGCTTTCGGCCGCCTCGACCGCAGCTTCCTTGAAGAACCGCTTCATCGCGCTTTCCCTATCAGCGTCAGCACGGCGGGCGCCACTTCGTCATAGCGATGCAAAACAGCCTTGGCGCCATGCAGGGTCAATTCCTCCGGCGGATGATAACCCCAGGCGACGCCGAGGGCGTGCGCCCCGGCAGACCGCGCCATCGCCATGTCATAGGCGGTGTCGCCCAGGACGACCGTGGTTTCAGGCGAAGCGGCCATTTCGGCGATGGCGTCGTTCAGAATGTGCGGGCTTGGCTTGCTCGGTCCGTCATCCGCGGTTTTGAGGATCGCGAAATGGCCTTTGAGGCCGTGACGCTCCAACGTCTTCGCCAGACCGCGGCGGCCTTTGCCGGTTGCGACGCCGAGCCTGATATCCGCCGCGGCCAGGTCCTCTAGCGCGGCGATGACGCCGGGGTAGAGCGGCTCCTCGAAGGCCGCGTCATGGGAGAATTCCAGAAACGCCGTGCGGAAGCCGTCCACCAGCAGCGCCAGAAGCGCCGGCGACGCGGCGGGCGCCAGCGCCTGGAGGGCGTGCGGCAGGGCGAGGCCGACCGTTCGCCGGATCGCTTCGTCGTCCGGCCGCGGCAGCCCCTGCGCCCGCCACGATGCATCGACGGCGGCGATGATCCGGCGCTGGCTGTCGACCAGGGTGCCGTCGCAGTCGAATATGGCGAGCCGCGTGCTCATCGACCGGCCGCGAGGAACGGATCGGGCAGAGCGGCCGGGTCGAAGCCGAATGCGTCGAGCGCCGCCTTGAAAGCGTCGGACGGCTCCGCTTCGACAAAGAGGCGTCCCTTGCCGGAAGGGTGCGGCAGGTCGAGGCTGCGGGCATGCAGCAGCATCGCCTTGGGCAGTTCGAAACCTGGCAGGTAGGCGTCCTGGCCGCCGTATTTGCCGTCGCCCAGGATGGGATGGCCGATGGCCGCCATGTGCGCCCGTAACTGATGCGTGCGGCCCGTCAGCGGCAGGAGCGCCACGAGCGCCGCGAAGCGGCCGGCGCGCTCCAGCACCGCATAGTCGGTGATCGCGCGGTCGCCGTCGGGGTTGTCCCAGACCATGCGCTCGTGGCCCTTGCCGCCGCCCTTGGCGAGCGGCAGATCGATCGTGCCGGCAAGCGGGTTTGGCAGGCCGGCGACGATGGCCCAGTAGACCTTGCGGGCCGTTCGGTCCCGGAAGGCTTTCGCCAAGGCCGCCGCGCTCGCCGCTGTCTTGCCAAGCGCCAAAACGCCGGACGTATCCCGGTCCAGCCGGTGAACCAGCCGGGGCTTTTCGCTGTCCCCGGCCATCGCCGCCAGCAGACCGTCGACATGGCGCGTCGTGCCGCTGCCGCCCTGGCTCGCGAGGCCTTCGGGCTTGTTCAGCACCAGGGCATAGTCGTCCTCGAAGATGATCGAACGCCGGATCAGCGCCGCATCGGCCTCCGAGATCGCCGGTTTCGGCCGCGGTTTCGGCGCGCTCTCCGGGTTGGGAGCGCCCAGGGGCGGGACGCGCACGCTCTGGCCGGCTTCAAGCCGGTCGGCGGGCTTCGCGCGCTTGCCGTCGATGCGCACCTGGCCGGAGCGGGTCAGTTTCTGCAGCCGGGATTGCGGCAGGGCGGGGTAATGCCGCTTGAACCAGCGGTCGAGCCGGACCCCAGCTTCATCCTCGTTGACTTGAACCGTCGTAACGCCTGTCATGCAAACCCCCGGGCCACGCGGAGGCCAATCAAGAAACCCGCGAACGCGATGACGACCGACGCCATGACATAACCGAAGGCGGCCAAAAGGTCGCCCCGCTGCCAGAGCGCGATCGCATCCAGTGAAAATGTCGAAAAGGTCGTGAAGCCGCCAAGCACGCCGACGCCGAGCAACAGCCGCGCATTCTCCGCCTGGCGCCCGTCGCCCAGGAGCCCGTGCGCCATGGCGCCGACCAGGAGGCCCATGGCGAGCGATCCCGCGACATTGCAGAGCAACGTGCCCCAGGGGAAGCCAAGCCCCAGCAAGCGGCTGGCCGCCAGCCCGACGCCATAGCGGAGCCCGGCCCCGAGCCCGCCGCCAGCCATCACCAGGAGAACGCCGGTCATGCGCCTGAACCGCCCGCGCGCTCGGAGCGGAGCTTCGCCCAATAGGCCAGGCGCTTCTGGGCCTCGCGCTCGAAGCCGCGTTCGACGGGGCGATAGAACTGTTCGCGCGCCATGCCGTCGGGGAAATAGTTCTGACCGGAGAAGCCGTCCTCAGTGCTATGGTCGTAGGCATAGCCGTCGCTATAGCCAAGGTCTTTCATGAGCTTCGTCGGCGCGTTCAGGATGTGCTTGGGCGGCATCAGGGAGCCGGTTTGCTTGGCGGCGCGCATCGCTTCGCCGAACGCCTTGTAGACCGCATTGGATTTCGGCGCGATGGCGAGATAGACCACGGCCTCGGCGATGGCGAGTTCGCCCTCGGGCGATCCGATCCGCTCGAAATGCTCCCAGGCCGCGAGCGCCAGCGGCAGCGCCTGCGGATCGGCGAGGCCGACGTCTTCAGCGGCGAAGCGCGCGACCCGTCTTGCGATATAGCGGGGGTCTTCGCCGCCGGTCAGCATTCGCGCCAGCCAGTAGAGCGCGGCGTCGGGGTCGGAGCCGCGCATCGATTTGTGCAGGGCCGAAATCAGATTGTAGTGCCCTTCCTGGGCCTTGTCGTAGATCGGCGCGCGCTTTTGCGCGACCACGGAAAGGGCCGCGACATCCAGCACCGGCTCCGCCGGCATGCGGACCAGTTCGTCCGCCAGGTTCAGGAGATAGCGCCCGTCGCCGTCCGCCATCGCCTTCAGCGCCTGACGGGCGCCGGCATCGAGCGGCAGCGGCCGGCCGGCGTCCGCTTCCGCGCGCGCGATCAGGCGCTCCAGCGCCGCGTCGTCCAGGCGCGACAGCACCAGCACCTGACAGCGGGAGAGCAGGGCGGCGTTCAACTCGAACGACGGGTTCTCGGTCGTCGCGCCGACCAGAACGACGACGCCTTCCTCGACATAGGGCAGGAAGCCGTCCTGCTGCGCCCTGTTGAAGCGATGGATTTCGTCGACGAACAGCAATGTGCCGCGCCCCATCTCCCGGCGGCGCTTGGCTTCCTCGAAGGCTTTGCGCAAATCCGCGACCCCGGAGAAGACCGCCGACAGGGATACGAACTCCAGATCGACGGCGCCGGCGAGCAGGCGGGCGATCGTCGTCTTGCCGCAACCGGGCGGGCCCCAGAGGATCAGCGACGCGAGGCGGCGTTCCTGGAGCATGCGGCGGAGCGGCGCGGCCGGCCCGAGCACGCCATCCTGGCCGACGACCTCGTCCAGGGTCTTCGGGCGAAGCCGGTCCGCGAGCGGCCGCGGCGCGGCTTTCTCCAGTCCGGCTGCTTCAAATAATGAGGCCATCAGCCGATTTCGAGCGCCAGGCGCCGGTCGCCGCGAAGGACGACGATCTTCCAGCGCCGCGGCCGCTCATCGATGGCCCTGAGCGCATCGTCGACCAGGCTGATCTCCCGCCCGTTGATAGTCTCGATCACGTCGCCGGGCCTAAGCCCGAGGCGGCGGGCGTAGCCGTTGGCTTTCAGGCGGAGGACCACGACCCCGTCGCCCTTGATCTCCATGCCCAGTTCTTCCTTCAGGGCCGGGGAGAGGTTGGCGATTTCCGCCCCGTCGAGCGGCGATTCGGCGTCGATCTGCGTCGTATTGCGCGGCGGGATCTCCGGCGGCGGCTCCAGGAGCGGGGCGGCCCGATAGATCCGTCCGTTCCGCCAGTACTCGATGCCGACCCGGTCGCCGATGGTCTTGGTGGAGACGCGGAAGCGCAATTCCAACGGATCGCCGACGGGGCGGCCATCGACCGCCAGCACGACGTCGCCTTGCTTCAGGCCAGCTTCCGCCAATGCGCCATTCGGATCGACCCCATCCAGCAGGACGCCGCGCGGCGGCGAAAGCCCGAGCGCCGCCCCCAGATCCGCCGTCACTTCCTGGCCGTGCGCGCCGAGCCAGGGACGAACGACGCGCTGGCCGGTCCGGGCCGCTTCGACCATGCGGGCGACGAGGCTGGCGGGGATGGCGAAGCCAATGCCCATGCTGCCGCCGCTATTGGAGTAGATCGCGGTGTTCACGCCGACGACCTCGCCGTTCATGTCGATCAGGGCGCCGCCGGAATTGCCTGGATTGATGGCGGCGTCGGTCTGAATGAAGACGCCGAAATCCGTGAGCCCCGGACGCGAGCGCGCCAGGGCCGAGACGATGCCGCTGGTGACGGTCTGGCCGACGCCGAAGGGATTGCCGATCGCCAGCACCAGATCGCCGACTTCAACGGAATCCGGCGCCGCGATGACGGCTGATGGAATGCGGGCGCCGGCGGTATCGATCCTCAGAACGGCCAGGTCGGCGCGATCGTCGGACTGGACGATGGTCGCCTCGAACTCGCGCCGATCGTTCAGAACGACGCGGATCTCGTCGGCGCCTTCGATGACGTGATGGTTGGTGACGACGAGCCCGCTTGGATCGACGATGACGCCGGACCCGAGCGAGCTTTCCGTCCGTTCCCGTTCGCCGCCCAGGGCATCGCCGAAGAAGCGCCGGAAAAACGGATCGTTGAAGAGCGGCGAGACCCGGCGCTGCCGCACCTTGGTGCGCGTGAAGATGTTGACGATCGCCGGCGCCACGTCGCGCACCAGCGGCGCGAAGGATAACTGCACCTGTTCCCGGCTTTCGGGCAGGACGCGCGTTTCCGCTTCGACCGGAAGCGGCGCGCCGGTCAGACCGAGCGCTCCGATCATCCAGGCGACGGCGCATATGAGGGGACGTTTCATGGCCTCACCCTATTCGATATTGCATCCGATGGAGATAGGCCCGATTGCGGGACCGCGCTACCCGGCAGCGTGCGCAAGCGGACTCATCGGCTCCGCCTCGATATGTGACGCTCGGAGCGCCGCGACAATCCGGTCCAGATGCTCGCGGCCCTCGGTCTCCAGCACGAAGTCGATCTGGGTCGCTTTGATCGGCACGTCGAACGACAGGCGCTCATGCCGGACTTCCAGCACATTGCCGCCTTGCTCGGCGATGATGCGGGTCGTCAGCGCCAGCGATCCCGGCTGGTCGGGGGCCTCGACCCTGAGACGGACGATCCGTCGCTCGCGGGCCAGGCCGCGCAACAGCGCCTGGGCCAGGATGAAGCTATCGATATTGCCGCCGGAAAGGATGAGGCAGACCCGCCTGCCAGTGAAGCGCTCGGGCTCCGCCATCACGGCCGCGAGCGCCGCGGCGCCAGCGCCCTCGGCGACGGTTTTCTCGATCTCCGCCAGGGTTTCGACCGCAATCTCCAGATGCGCCTCATCGACAAGGACGATCCTGTCGGCGCGGTCCCGGATAATCGGCAGCGTCAGCTTGCCGGGCGCCTTTACCGCGATGCCTTCCGCGAGCGTCGGCGCCGGCGCCGGCGCCGCGCGGTTTTCCAGCGCCGCCAACATGGACGGATAGTGCGCCGCCTCAACCCCGGTCAGCCGCGCGGCGGGCATGGCCTCCTGCAAGGCGACAGCGATGCCGGCGAACAGGCCGCCGCCGCCGATCGGGATCACGACGTCATCGAACGGAACGCCGCGCTCCGCTAGTTCCAGGCCGATCGTGCCCTGGCCGGCGATCACATGGGGATCGTCATAGGGATGGATGAATGTGGCGTTCCGCTCCTGCTCGAGACGGCGGGCGACGACGCCGGCCTCCTCAAGCGAGGCGCCCTCCAGGATCGCTTCGGCGCCGAAACGCCGGACGCCGGCGACCTTGGTATAGGGCGTGAATGCCGGCATGACGATCGCCGCCGGCGCCCCAAGGCGGCTGGCATGGTAGGCCACGCCCTGCGCGTGATTGCCGGCCGAGGCCGCGACGACGCCGCGCTTGCGCGCCGCTTCGGACAGGGAGAGCAGCTTGAACAAGCTGCCGCGGTCCTTGAACGAGGCCGTATATTGCAGGTTCTCGAACTTCAGCCAGATTTCAGCCCCGAACATCGCGGAGAGCGTGCGCGAGCAGGTCAGCGGCGTGTCGACGATCTGTCCCCGAATCGCCGCCGCGGCTTCACGGACGAAGGCCGGCGAAATCTCGATCAAAACTACAGCACCCCCAACAGACGGCCCGGAGCGAGCGCGAACAGAAAGGCGGCGATCAACCCCACACAGGTTCCGAGCATCGCATATCGATGGCTGTCGATCTTCCCCTTTCTGACGGCGACGACTGCGTAGACCAGCGAGACTAGGGTAATGACGGATAGAATGTGGATCGGGCTCCAGCGGTCGCCATTGATTCCGGTGATCCAGAAGCTGGTGGTCGCGACAATGGTCATCAGCCCGACCCAGACTTTGCCCAGCTTGCGATGCAAGCGATCGCCCTTCGGACGAAATGCCATAATTGCCGCGATTGGCAGCGCGAAACTGGCCGCAGCCAGATGGACCAGGATGATAGGGCTCATCGTTGCGCCGGACTGGTACGCAGCGTCAGCCGGTGCGCCGGGGTCTGGAGCGGCGCGAGCGCGCTATACCGGCCGTCCCGCCAGTTCTCCGCCATGCTCGAGCGGTTCGGCGAGAACAGGCGGCCGCTCTGGCCGGGGCCTGCGATCATCCGGGCGGCTTCCAGGTCGGCCAGATCGAAGATCGCGCGGAAGCTCGGCCCATGGCCCTGGCCGAATGGGTCCGCGCCGTCGGCGATGCGAAAGGCGGCGCGGTTGACGGTTTCCTGGGCGCCGGGCGCCGGCAGGCGGATATCGAAGATCCGGTTGAGCACGGGAATGAAACCGAAAGCCATATGCCGAAACCTTGCCTGATGGGCGTCGCCCCAATGCCAGCCTTGCGGGTCGTCGCCATAATTTTTACGAAGCCAGACATGGGCGCGCGTCAGGCTCTCGGCCAGAGCCGTCGCGCAGGTTTCAACGCTGTCCGTCGCAACGTCGTCGCACCAGACCGGCCGCCTGGTCAGGATACGGGCGAGCGGCTCTGCCCGAAGGCTGTTCCAGTCCTCGAATGCTTCCTGCATTTCATCGGCGAAGATCGTGCGCATGGCTTCCCGCATCCAGGCGAAGAAGATCAGCGGCTCCGCCGCCGCCATGGGCGTCGCGCCGTCCCAGGCCCGCAGGGCTGCGGCCAACGGCGCGTCGGCCTGGCGGAGCGGGGCTTCGTCGAGGGTCGCCAGCATGAGCGGCAGGAGGTCCCGGGCGATCGGCGACGCATTGTCGAACTGCAGGGCCTGCATGGCGTCCGCATCGGCGCCGCCGCCTGCCGCCGCCATGGCCTGGAGGGCTTGCTCGATCACGGCAAAGCGGCCTGGATAGCCCCATTCCCGACCGAGCGGGATCGGGTAATCGGAAGGCGCGAGCTGGTTATTGGCGTTCGCGACCCACCCTTGGGCCGGCTGGAAGGTCTGGGGCATCGTGTCGACATCGGCGAAACCGACCCAATCCCCGGCCGCGCCAGCGCCATCGGCGGGCATATAGCCGTCGCCGCTGCGCCGGATCGGCATCAGGCCGCCGACCGCCATGCCGACGCCGTCCGGCCCGGCGTAGAAGATATTCTGCTGCGGTCCCCGCGTCAGGCGGGCGGCGACGATGACGTCCGTCCAGGTCCGCGCCCGATTGATCCGATAGAGCGTTTCCGCCGACCGCTCGCCTTCGAGGAAGCCCGTATGCGCCAATGCCAGCAAGGGCCCATCGTCGTCGGCCGGCGTGATGATCGGTCCATGGCGGGTCGTCAGGACCGTCAAGGTCCGGTCCGCGCCGAACCGGACGCGAATGGTCTCGGCGCGCCGTTCGAACGGGCGCGGCCCGTCGGGCGTCAGATACGCGTCTCTGTCCGATGGATCGACGGTCTCGACATAGAGATCACTCGTGTCGGTCGCGGCATTGGTGAGGCCCCAGGCGACATGGCCGTTGTGGCCCAGCACCATGGCCGGGACGCCGGGCGCCGTCGCGCCGGCGAGCAGCAAGCCGGGCGCTTCAAGCCGCACGAGATGCCAGACGCCGGGCGTCGTCAGGCCGAGATGCGGATCGTTGGCGAGCAGCGCATGGCCGCTCGCCGACAGCCGCCCGTCGAGGGCCCAGGCGTTAGAGCCATCCTCTGGATTGACCAGGTCCGCGAGGCCTGCCGCCGCATCGAGCACCGATTGCGGCGGAGCGGGCACGCTGACGGCGAGGCCAGCTTGATCCTCCGGCCAGAGGTCCGCCAATTGGTCCGGCGTCAGCACCCGCCCAAGCCTGAGGCGCATCAACTCCGATCCCCAATTGCCGACGAGGCGAAGCGCCATCAGCCGGTTCCAGGCGAGCGAGTCCGGGATGGTCCAGGGTTCGGGTTCGCCCGCCAGCAAGAGCGTAAGTTCGTCGGCGGCGACGCCCTTCCGCGTCTTGAGCCAGGTGTTCACGCCGTCGCGGTACCGCTCATAGACGGCGCGGACTTCGGGCGGCAGATGGGCGACGTCTCCAGCCGCGAGGCGGGCGAGACCGAGGCGCCGCATGCGCTGGTCGATCGCAAGCCCCGGCTTTCCCATGATCTCGGAAAGTCGGCCGCCCGCGATCCGGCGCATGGCGTCCATCTGAAAGAACCGGTCCTGGGCATGGACGAAGCCTAGCGCGAAATAGGCGTCGCCCTCGCTTTCGGCCTTGATGTGGACAATGCCGAGCGCGTCCCGATCAATCGTCGCGACCGCCTGCAGGCCCGGCGTCAGGCGTTCGCCATCAAGCTCCGGCTGACCGAGCCAGACCCTGGCGACCAGGACCCCGACAATCAGCGCCGGCGCCAGGACGATCAGGGCGAGGGCGATGCCCAGATAGCGGGCGATGCGCCAGGGGCGCAAGCGACGGCGGCGGCCCGTCGCCGTCATGCGCCGCCGTAAAGCGCCTCGAGGCGGTCCTTGTAGGCTTCAATGATGAAGCGGCGGCGGATTTTCATGGTCGGCGTCAATTGGCCGTTCGCTGTCGTGAACCGTTCGTCGGCGATGGCGAACCGGCGGACGCGCTCGTAGGTCGCAAGCTTTGCATTCGCCTCATCGACGGCTTTCTGGAGCACGGCCCGGAACTCGGCATTGTCCCGCAACGCCTCGACCTCGACGCCATGGTCGCGCGCCCAGGCTTCGGCGAACGCCGGATCAGGATTGATCAGCGCCACCAGATGCGGCTGCCGGTCGCCGTAAACCATGGCGTGCTCGATCGCCTCCGAAAGCGCCAACACGCCCTCGACCTTCTGGGGGGCCACATTGTCGCCGCCGGCATTCACGATCAGATCTTTCTTGCGGTCCGTAATCATCAGGCGGTCTTGCGCATCGAAGACGCCGACATCGCCGGTATGCAGCCAGCCATCGACGATGGTCCCGGCCGTATCCTCAGGCTGGCCCCAATAGCCGTCCATCAGCATGTCGCCCCGGACCAGAATTTCTCCGTCTTCGGCAAGCTTGATCTCGACGCCAAGCAATTTCGGGCCGACGGTGCGCAAATCGACGATGCCCGGCCGGTTGCAGGAAATCACCGGCGCCGCTTCGGTCTGCCCATAGCCTTGCAGCACACGAAGCCCAAGCGCCGAAAAGAAGATGCCGACTTCGTAATTCAAGGGCGCGCCGCCGGAGATCAAGGCTTTCAGGCGCCCGCCGAACCGATCCCGCACTTTCGACCGGACCAGGAGATCGAGCGTCGCATTCTCGATCGTCTCGAACAGGCCGAGGCTGCCGGACTCGATCCGCTTCCGGCCAAGCGCCAGGGCCCGATGAAACATGCGTTGCTTGTAATCCGCTTCCTTCTTCAGGCCCTGCAGGATGCGCGCATACAAGCTTTCATAGAGCCGGGGGACCGCGGTCATGATGGTCGGCCGCGCCTCGGTCAGGTTCTTCGCAAGGCGGTCGATGCCCTCGGCATAGTAGATCTGGCACCCGGCGGACAGCGGGAAGAACTGACCGGCTGTCCGCTCATAGGCATGGGAGAGCGGGAGGAAGCTCAGGAAGGCTTCCTGCTTTGGGTCGTCGACCTCCTGCAGGTCGAAAACCAGATCCATGGCGCTTTTGCAGTTCGTGAAGATGGCGCGATGCGACAGCATCACGCCCTTGGGCGCGCCGCCGGTGCCAGAGGTGTAGATCAGGCTGGAGAGATCGTTCCGGGTAAGGGCGTCAAGCGTTGACGGCGGCGCCGTCGCGTCGCCGGCGACGGCTTCCTCGAAGGAGATGTCCGCGCCGCTATCGCTGTCGAAGCCGAGGGTGAAGCGGACATTCGCCGCCTGCGCCGCCTTGAGTGCGGGCGCCGCGACCTTGCCGCCGGAAACGATCGCGCCGACCGCGCCCGAATCCGAGAGGACATGGGCATGGTCCGCCACGGAATTGGTCGTGTAGGCCGGCACGGTGACGCCGCCCGCCAGCATCACCGCCACGTCCGCGACCAGCCATTCCGGTCGGTTCTCGGACGCCAGCAGCACCCGTTCGCCTGGCTTCAGCCCAAGCGCGATCAGCTTGTGGGCGAGGGCGACGATCTGCCGGCGGATTTCGGCGTGGCTGATCGGGGCATAGTCCCCGGCGCGGGTCGGCTTGTGCCACAGCAACGGCCGGTCGCCGCCGGCCTCCAGCATTTCGAGCGCCATGGCGGGCAAGCTCGGCCAGACGTCATAGCGGGCGAGCAGCGTCTCTCGTTCGCTGAGGGGCAGGGCCATCAGGCGGCCTCGACGATGGCGCCGTCTCTGACCGTCGGTCCGAAATCGGAAATGGTTGTGCGGATCATGATCCGTCGGTCTCCGGTTTCGTCATAGGGGGTCGCGCGATGCATGGTCGCGCGGTTGTCCCAGATGATCGCGTCGTGGGGCGACCAGCGGTGGCGATAAATCCTGTCCGGCGCCGTCGCCCGCTCGAGCCAGGCGTCATGTAATGCCTGACCCTCGGCATCGCTCATGCCTTCGAAGCCCATGACGTGACTGGCGATATGCAGGGATTTCCGGCCGGTCATCGGGTTTGTCCGAACCAGCGCCTGGGGGACGGGCGGCAGCCGACGCCGCTGTTCTTCCGAGGATGCGCCCGGCGCGAATTTTTCCCGCGACCAGGCGATCGAGTGAATGGCGATCAGCCGGTCGGCCAGCGCCTGTTCGTCCGGGGAGAGGGCGTCATAGGCGGCCGCGGTCGAGACGAACTCCGTGTCGCCGCCGCCGGCGCGGGGCAGTTCGCGGGCGGAGAGCATCGAATATTTCGCAGGCGTCGCCTTGAACGACGAATCCGTGTGCCAGAGGAAATTGGCGCGGGTGAACAGCGCTTGCTGGCTGTCGGGGTCCTTCAGCGTGCCGTCCGGCAGCACGTTCGCGACCCGGACGATCTTCGAGCCGGCGCCGACCGCGCCGACCAGGGTTTCTTCCAGGGGACCGAGCCGTTCGCTGAACGCGACCTGAGCCTCGTCATCCAGCGGCTGGTCCGGCATGACCAGAACGCCATAGGCGTTCAGCGCCAGTTCGATGTCGCGAAAATCGCTCTCGGACAAGCCGTCGCGAATGCTGAATCCGGTCGCGCTCGCGCCGAAGCCCTCGGTCAGGGGGGAGATATAGACAGCCATGCTGTCAGATCGTGGCGGATGGGCGCTTGACGACGGCGTCAGACCCGGGGACCGTCACGGCAGGCGCGCTATTCGCCGGAGGCACCCCGCCCCCGGTTTGGGCGTCGACCGGGGCCGGCACGATGCGGATGTGGTCGCCGTAGACCAGCATGACCTTCGTGCCCGGCGGCAATTGCGTCTCGCCCTTCGGCTGCACGACCGCGACCGTGTCGCCATCGGCGCGCCGGACGAGATATTCGATGCCGTCGCTGCCAGTGATCGCGTCCTCCGCCACGGCGCCGACGACGGCGCCGACGACGGCGCCCGCGATCGCGCCAAGAATGCCGGCGCGGCCGCTGCCTGCCCAACTGCCTCCGACGCCGCCGGCCGCCGCGCCGATGCCGCCGCCGATATTGCTGCGCGTGCCTTCGATCCGGACATCCCGAACGGAGAGCACCACGCCATCCTCGATCTGCACGGCCGAGCCGACTTCGCCGCGGCTATATACGTCCGGCGACAGGCTTTTCGCGCAGCCGGTCAGCGCCAGGCCGGCGATGATGATTGCTATTGCTGTCCGCATGACTTGGCTCTCCGCAAGGGTTCAGGATCACATGATTCAGCAAACTGCGTGACTGTCCCTCGGCCCTTAATATATGCAGCGGGAAGGCGCACGGCAATTATCGGGGTTGCATCATTCTGTGATCCATATGACAACACTCGTCTGACGATCCGATTTACGAGCAGAATGAGGCAAACTTGAGGCGTTTTCTCTTGATGGCGCTCGCGCTTCTGACGGCGTCTTTCGCACTCGGACAGCCGGCCGAAGCCGCCCACACCCGCATCGACGCGAGCTTCAAGTTTGCGGGCCGCAATGTCCGGCTTGAGATTTTCAAGCCAGCCACGCCGGGCCCCGCGCCGGCGGCGTTGGTTTTGCACGGCGCCTCCGGGATCGGCAGCGGCTGGTTTGTGTATCCGTTCGCGCAAGCGATGGCCGACAAGGGCGTCGCGGCGGTCGTCGTGCATTACTACGACGGTCTCGGCAAACGCGGCGGCAAGGCCAGCCCGAGTATTTTCCGAACGCGCGACGCAATCCTGGAAGCCGCGATCAAGTATGTCCTGTCGCGGCCGGACATTCGGTCCGACGGGCTTGGAATATATGGCATGTCGCTTGGCGGCTTCCATGCGCTGTCGCTTGGCGTCGGCGACGAGCGGGTTCGCGCCGTCGTCAGCTTGGGCGGCGCGCTGTCGGGGCATATCCCACGGCGGTCGACGGCGGCGCTGCCGCCAACCTTGCTGCTGCATGGCGACAAGGATGCCGTCGTGCCGTTTCGGCGCGCGGTCGCAACATCCAAGGCGATCGAGCAAGGCGGCGCCCTGGTCGATCTCAAGGTCTATCGCGGCGAAGGGCATTCCCTGTCGCAGCGCGCCCATAGCGATGCTGTGCGCGCAACAGCGAGATTTATGGCCAATGCCTTGCGGCCCGGCCGCGTCCTCGCCGATAGCCGCCGCTGATCGCTCTGGCGTCGCGCCAGCTTGCCGCGCGCCCTGCTTCAGGATGGCCAGCCGCAAACCAGCCAGAGGATACGCTAACGGATGACCGGCGCGCCGCCAGATTTTCCGGAGAGCTTTGTCGTTAGCGATCCGGACGACCCCCATGAAACCTTGACCGGCTTGTTCTACATGCGAAAAGGCGGCCCGATCGGCGAGGTGTATCTGCTGGCCGAGCGCAAGCACTGCAATACCGGGGGCAGCGTCCATGGCGGGCTGCTGATGACGATGGCCGACCTCGCGCTCTGCGCCGCATGCCGGGAAGGGCTAGTCGGCGAGCGGGCGATTACGGTATCCTTGAACGCGGAATTTCTGTCTGCGGGCCTGGAGGGCGACTTCATTGAAGCGAAAGCGGAATTGACCCGTCGCGGCCGATCCATGGCGTTCGCACGCTGCGTCATCAGCGCTGGCGAGCGGAAGCTCATGACGGCGAGCATCGTGACCAAGCGCGTGCCGCGGGGGTGAAATTCCTCCTCGCCCTGCTTCTGCTCGCGCTGATCGCGGCCGGCGGGTTCGCCGATGCGCCCGCGCGCGCCGGCGGCCTGGACGGGCCGGAGATTACGGATTACCGGGTCTGGCGCTCGAACCGGTGCTACAAGCCGTCGCCGCCGCCGGTCAGGATCGCGGACGCCTTGAGCTACAACCTCGCCGTCGACGCCTTCAATCGCTATTTCGAACAGATGAAAACCTTCATGGATTGCGTCGGCGCCGAAGCCAACCAGGACTACGAGGCGCTGCGCAAGGTGATGGAGGCAGGCCTCGCCCGCGCCCGCTCGGAGGCGCTCGACGATCTGGAGCGGTCCAGGGCGGAGATCGAACGCTATCGCGGCGCCTATGCCGGCCCAGCCCTCAACGCGGAGCGGCCGCAACAGCAACGCTGACGCCTGGACCGCGTCGCCTTGCGCGTCGCCTTGCGCGGACGCACACTTGCCCCAACCCCTTAGCCCGTATCAATCAGGATCGCCGAATGCACGCTGACTTCGCAAAGAAACTCGCCGACGTCGACGCCATTACTTCCGGCTTCGGCGATCTCGGCTACATCTGCTCGAATCCGATCGCGACGGCGTTGTTCATCGCGGGCAACCTGGAAAAGCCCCTGCTTGTCGAAGGGCCTGCTGGCGTCGGGAAGACCGAACTTGCGAATACCATGGCCGCATATATGGGCCTGCCGATGATCCGCCTTCAGTGTTACGAGGGCCTGGACGAGGCGAAGGCGCTCTATGAATGGCGCTATGCCAAGCAATTGCTTTATACCCAGATCTTGCGGGACAAGATCAGCGAAGTTCTGGGCGATGCCGCGAACCTGAAAGAATCGATGGCGAAGCTACATGCCCATTCGGACCTGTTCTTCTCCGAGCAGTTCGTCGCGCCGCGCCCGCTCCTGAAAGCGCTTCGGGAAGAACATGGCTGCGTCCTGTTGATCGACGAGATCGACAAGGCGGATCACGAATTCGAAGCTTTCCTGCTCGAAATCCTTTCAGAATATCAGGTCTCGATCCCGGAGCTTGGCACGATCAAGGCGATACGGAAGCCGATTGTCTTCCTGACCTCGAACAACACGCGGGAACTCTCCGACGCCTTGAAGCGCCGCTGCCTGCATCTCTATGTGCCGTTCCCGGAAGCGAAGCTCGAGCGTCAGATTCTGCGCGCGCGGGTGCCGGACATTACCGAACATCTGATGCGCCAGCTCGTCGCGTTCGTGCAGAACGTGCGCGAGCTCGACCTGAAGAAGCATCCCTCCGTCAGCGAAACCATCGATTGGGCGCGGGCGCTGATGCTGCTGAACGCATCGGAGCTTGACGGCGACCTTGTGCGGCGAACGCTGAACGTCATCCTGAAATTCGAGGAAGACATTACCGCCGTCGACCGGCAGGCGCTGGAATTGGTCAGGCAGGCCGAAAAAGCGACGCCGCCGCCGGCGATCGTAAAGTAGCGCTGGCAGACCATGGCCGAAACGAAAGGCGAAATCGACCGGACGATCGTCAACTTCCTGAAAGCCGTGCGCGGCGCGGACGTCCGGGTTTCGGTCGCGGAATCCCTGGACGCGGTGCGCGTCGCGGACTTCGTCGGCTGGGAAAACCGTGAGGTCCTGAAGCAGGGCCTCAGCCTGGCGCTTGCCAAGACGACCGAGGAAAAAGGCCGCTTCGACGCCTGTTTCGAAGCGTTCTTCACCGCCGTCGCCGAACGGAGCCCAGCCGAGGACGAGAACGAGGCGACCGACGATTGGGACGGCGACACGGCAGGCGTCAATAACGAGCTGGCGCAGATGCTGCTGGAAGGCGATCAGGCCGAAATCGCCGCCGCGATGGAGGAAGCTGCGGCCGAAGTCGGCCTCGAGAACATCAAGTTCTTCACCCAGCGCGGCCTCTATACCCAGCGCATTCTCCGCCAGATGGGCCTGGAAGGCCTCGACGCTGCGATCCGTGAGGCGCAGGCCAATACCGGCATGGGCGAAGGCGAGGGCCAGGGGCAGGGCTCCGGCGGCGGCGGCCAGCCGGGGCAGGCGGCGGCCCTGGAGGTCGCGCGCAAGCGCCTCTTCGAGACCGCGCGCAATCTCGTGGAGCGGCGGCTCTCGCTTTATGGCGCGGAGACCACCCGCGATCTCCGCGAAGGCCGATTGCGCCGCAGCCGTCTTGGCAATCTGGACCGCCGCGATCAGGAAGAAATGCGCAAGCTGGTCGCCCGCATCGCCAAACGCCTGGCGGCGCTACATTCCCGCAAGCCGAAGAGGCGGAACCGCGGCATGCTCGATCTCCGGCAGACCATGCGCCGGAATTATGCCAATGACGGCATCATGTTCGACCTGATCTGGAAGCGGAAAAAGATTTCGAAGCCCAGGGTCATGGCGATCTGCGACGTGTCGGGCTCCGTCGCCTCCGTCGCGCGCTTTCTGCTGCAGTTCCTCTATGCGCTGCATGACGTGCTGAACGATGTCCGCAGCTTCGCCTTTTCAGGTAAGTTGATCGAAACCAGCCAGTTCTTCGCAGCCCATGACGTCGACGCCGCCGTCGATCAGATCATGAACGCGGTCGGCTACATGCCGACCGACTATGGCAAGAGCCTGGAAGACTTCCGCGAAGGCTTCCTGGATCAGGTCGACAAGCGGACGACCGTCGTCATCCTGGGCGATGGGCGGAGCAACAATACCGACCCGCGCAGCGATATCCTGAAGGAAATCTCTGAGCGGTCGAAGCGCGTCCTCTGGCTGAACCCGGAGCCGCCGCCGCTCTGGGGAACGGGCGATTCGGAGATTTTCCGCTATCGGCCCTATTGCAGCCTGATGCGCGAGGTGAACACGCTGCAGCATCTGGAGCGTGTCGTGAACGACCTGGTGCGAGTCGTCAAAGCCGCCTCGTAAGCCGTTATTTCATCTCGGTTTCGATGAAGATGAATTCGAAGTCATTGGCGTTGATGACGTCATGCTCGACGCCGGCGTTCCGGTAATAGGGCACGCCGGTCCTGAGCTCGGCCGTGACGAGGCCGGTCGGCGTCTCCAGGGTCAGCGCCCCCGTCGTGATCGGAACGACGACGTAGTCCATGTCATGCCGGTGCCATCCCGTCGCCCCGCCCGGCGGAAAGCGCCACTCCGTGACCCGCACCCTGGCATTATCGATCATCACCGTCGGCGTCGCGGCAGGCCGTGTCTCAGGCATCGGCTTCACTCCCACTCGATCGTGCCGGGGGGCTTGGAGGTTACGTCGTAGGTGACGCGGTTGACGCCGGCGACTTCGTTGATGATGCGGGTTGCGACCTGGCCGAGGAAGGCCATGTCGAAATGGTAGAAATCCGCCGTCATGCCGTCGGTCGAGGTGACGGCGCGGAGGGCGAGGGCGGACTCATAGGTGCGTTCGTCGCCCATGACGCCGACGGTCGAAACCGGCAGCAGCACCGCAAAGGCCTGCCAGATCGCGTCATAGAGGCCGGCATTGCGGATTTCGTCCAGATAGACCGCATCGGCCTGGCGGAGGGTGTCGAGCTTGGGCTTGGTGATGGCGCCGGGCACCCGGATCGCCAGGCCGGGACCAGGGAAGGGGTGGCGGCCGACAAAGGCTTCAGGCAGGCCCAATTCGCGGCCGAGCGCGCGCACCTCATCTTTGAAAAGCTCGCGCAGGGGTTCGACCAGCTTCAGGTTCATCCGGTCCGGCAAGCCGCCGACATTGTGGTGGCTCTTGATCGTGACGCTTGGGCCGCCCGCGAACGAGACGCTTTCGATGACGTCCGGATAGAGCGTGCCCTGGGCCAGGAATTCCGCGCCGCCGATGCGCTTACCCTCGCGCTCGAAGATATCGATGAACAATCCGCCGATGATCTTGCGCTTGCGTTCGGGATCGCTGACGCCGTCAAGCGCCGTCAGGAAATCCGTTTCCGCTTCAACATGATGCAGCGGAATATTGTAGTGACTTCTAAATAGCGTAACCACCTCTTCGGCTTCGCCCAGGCGCAGCATGCCGGTATCGACGAAGATGCACTGAAGCTGGTCGCCGATCGCTTCGTGGATCAGTACGGCGGCGACCGCGCTGTCGACGCCGCCCGACAGGCCGCAGATCACCCGACCGCTGCCGACCTTGGCGCGAATGCGCGCGATCTCCTCCTCACGGAAGGCGGCCATCGTCCAGTCCCCGGCGCACCCGGCGATCCGGGTCGCGAAATTCGCGATCAACCGGCCGCCTTCGGGGGTATGGGCGACTTCGGGATGGAACTGCACGCCGTAGAACCGGCGGTCCTCATCGGCGATGGCGGCAAAGGGCGCGTTTGCCGTGACGGCGATCGGGCTGAAGCCCGGCGGCAGGGCGGTAACGGCGTCGCCGTGGCTCATCCAGACCTGGCGGCTGTCGCCGGTCCCCCAGACGCCGTCGAACAAGGGCGAATTGGCCGTGACCGAAACCGTGGCGCGCCCGAATTCCCGCTTGGAGGAGCTTTCGACCTTGCCGCCCAGTTGCGCCGCCATGGTTTGCTGGCCGTAGCAGATGCCGAGGACCGGCAGACCCAGGTCGAACAAGGCCGCATCCGCCGCCGGCGACGTCGCGAGCGTGACGCTCGCCGGGCCGCCCGAGAGGATGATGCCCTTCGGATTGAAGTCCGCAACGGCTTTGGCGTCGGTTTTGTTGAACGGCCAGATTTCGCAATAGACGCCGGCCTCGCGGACCCGCCTCGCGATCAACTGCGTGACCTGGGAGCCGAAGTCGACAATCAGAATGCGATCGTGCATGGGCGGGTCTAGCTGCCTGTCTGGTAGTTCGGGGCTTCGCGCGTGACGGTGATGTCGTGCACGTGGCTCTCGCGCAGGCCCGCGTTGGTAATGCGGATGAACTCGGCGTGCTCGCGCATGTCGGCGATGGTGGCGTTGCCGGTATAGCCCATCGCCGCCTTGAGGCCGCCGACAAGCTGATGGAGCACGCCCGCGACCGGGCCCTTGTATGGCACCTGGCCTTCGACGCCCTCGGGGACGAGCTTCAGGGTATCGTTTACTTCCTGCTGGAAGTAGCGATCCGCCGAGCCGCGCGCCATCGCGCCGACGGACCCCATACCGCGATAGGATTTGTAGGAGCGGCCCTGATAGATGAAGACCTCGCCCGGGCTTTCATCGGTTCCGCCGAGCAGCGACCCGATCATCGCGCATTCTGCCCCGGCGGCGATCGCCTTCGCGAGGTCGCCGGAGGATTTGATGCCGCCGTCGGCGATCGCCGGGACATCGCGCCGCGCGCAGGCGGCCGCGGTTTCCATGATCGCGGTCAACTGCGGCACCCCGACGCCCGCGACAATGCGGGTCGTGCAGATCGAACCGGGGCCGATGCCGACCTTGATGGCGTCGGCGCCGGCGTCGATCAGGGCTTCCGCGCCGTCGCCGGTCGCGACATTGCCGGCGATGATCTGCACCTTGTTCGAAATGCGTCGGATCCGTTCGACTGCCTGGATCACGCCTTCGGAATTGCCGTGGGCGGTATCGACGACGATCACATCGACGCCAGCGTCCGCCAGCGCCTCGGCGCGCTCGAACCCGGCGTCGCCGACGCCGGTCGCGGCGGCGCAACGAAGCCGGCCCTGCTCGTCCTTCGCGGCGTCAGGGAAGCGCGCCGCTTTGTCGATGTCCTTCACGGTGATCAGGCCGATGCAGCGATTGTCGCTATCGACCACCAGCAGCTTTTCGATCCGGTTCTGGTGCAGCAGCCGCTTGGCTTCCTCCGGCGTGACGTTCTCCGGCGCGGTGATGACGGCCTGGGTCATCAGTTCGCGGATCGGTTGACGCGGATCGGTCGCGAAACGGACGTCGCGGTTCGTCAGGATGCCGGCCAGGCGGCCATCGGCGATGGAGACGACCGGAATGCCCGAAATATTGTGGTCTTTCATCAGGGCGAGGGCGTCGGCGAGGCGGGCATCCGGCGCGATCGTCACAGGATCGACGACCATGCCGGATTCGAATTTCTTCACCTTCCGGACTTCGCCCGCCTGCTGGATGATCGTCAGGTTCTTGTGGATCACGCCCATGCCGCCGGCCTGGGCCATCGCAATGGCCATGGCCGATTCGGTCACCGTGTCCATCGCAGACGCAATGATCGGGATATTCAGACGGATTTCCCGCGTGACGCGCGTATCCGTCCGGGCTGCGGTTGGCAGAACGGCCGAATGTGCGGGCCGGAGCAGCACATCATCGAAGGTAAGCGCGAGAGGTATCGTCGCGGTGTCGCGAGGCGCCATGTCATCCCCTTTGGACGATGCTGGAATGACGCCGCTCTATACACGCCCGTCGTTAGGAGTCCAATGGCGCCGATTGTGGACGCCTGAACCCAGTCGCGACCAGATACATCTCAGCGGAATCCGAGCGGCTCGCCGGCGGCTTCGCATGGCGGACTGTCGCGAAATCCTGCTTCAGGTTTTCCAGCAATTCCGGCGGCGCGCCGCCCTGAAAAACCTTGACGACAAAGGTTCCGCCGGGGGCCAGCAGGCGATGGGCGACATCGTAGGCGGCTTCCGCGATGGCGGCGATCCGCAGTTGATCGGTGCGTTTGTGGCCGGTCGTCGACGGCGCCATGTCGGAGAGCACGATATCGGCCTCGGTCCCGCCGAGCGCGTCGGTGATCTGGCGAATCGCATCTTCGGCGAAAATATCGAGCTTCAGCACCTCCGACCCGTCGATCGGGTCCATGCTCAGGATATCGATGCCGACGATTCGGCCGCTTCGCGTGCGCTCGGCCGCAACCTGCGTCCATCCGCCGGGCGCGGCGCCCAGATCGACGATGCGGGAATTCGGCTTCAGGATTTGAAACCGGTCATCCAGTTCGATCAGCTTGAACGCGGCGCGGCTGCGGTAGCCCGCCGCATTAGCCTTCACGACATAGGGGTCGTTCAACTGGCGTTGCAGCCAGCGGGTCGAGCCATTGGCGCGGCCGCGCGCTGTCTTGACCCGTGTCGCCATCATGCGGCTGCCGTCGCCGCGCTTGCTCCCGCGCGCCATCGTCAGCGCCTGCGCCGGCGATCGCGCGCCATCAGGGATAGCAGAATACCCTCCCTGACGCCGCGATCCGCGACCCTGAGACGGCCGACCGGCCATTGATCCCGGATCGCATCCAATATGGCGCAGCCCGGCAGCACCAGGTCGGCCCGCTCCGGACCGACGCAAGGGTTCGCCCGTCGCCCGTCGGGGCCGACGGCGAAGAGTTCATCCGTGACGGCGTCGATCTCGGAGAATTTCAGCATTGCGCCATCGACGATGTCCCTGCGGTAGCGGCTCAGGCGTTTGTGGATGCCTGCGACTGTCGTCACGGTGCCGGACGCGCCCAACATCTGCACCCGGCCGCCGCGCACTTTCGCGCTGATGCCGTGGCGCTGGTCGAACGCGAGCAGCGGCGCCCGAGCTTCAGCTTTTAGCGCGGCATAGAGATCGGGCGTGATGTCGCGGCCTTTCAGCCGGTCCGCCGCCGTTACGACGCCAAGCGGGATCGAAATCGTATCGAGCACGGCAAGCGATTCGCCCCGGCGCGACCCCATCCAAACCACTTCGGTCGAGCCGCCGCCAATATCGAACACAATACCGAAGGCGCGGTTGCTTGTCAGCAAGGGGCCGCAGCCGCGCGCCGCGAGGCTTGCTTCCTCGCCGGGGCTGATGATCTCGAGCTGCACGCCGGTTTCCGCAAAAGCCCGGCGGAGGAAGGCGTCGCAATTGACGGCCTGGCGGCAGGCCTCGGTCGCGACGAACCGGCCATGGCGGACGTTCCAGCGCCGGAGCTTGCCCGCACAGATCCTGAGGCAGGCGATCGCCCGTTCGATCGCGGCGTCCGACAGCCTGCCGGTTTCGGCAAGGCCTTCGCCAAGCCGGATGATTCGGGAAAACGAATCGATTACCGTGAACGCGCCGCCCGCCGGCCGGGCGACCAGCAGACGGCAATTGTTCGTCCCAAGATCGATCGCCGCGTATGCCGGCGGCGGGGGATGGGGCAAGCCCGACGCGCGCTGCGCCGGGCCGACGATTACCGTCGGCTCCAGTCGATCGCGCTCACTCTCGAAATCCAACTCCGTGCTCCGATCGTCGGCGTCTGCTTCTGTGGCGACTGCCGATAAGCCTTCTGTTCACATTGCAGGATAGAGGCGAATGCCAGTCCGCGGCAACCATGTTCCGCAATTCCCTCGTTGACAGAAACATTGGCGGCATGGCTAATAGAGCTCGTGGTGATTTGAGCGACCAGCTTGCGGGCCACGTAAAATAAACCGCTAAAGAGGTCGGCGAGCAGCCCGGCCTATGCGTCGGGCTATTTTTTTGCCCTGTGCATAGCGTCAGCCTCTCCGACCGGATGTGCAAACGGGGAGAGTATGATGGCGTTGGATTATCGAAACCTGCCGGCGGACGTATCCGCCAGGACCGCCGCGATCCATGCGGGGCAATTACCGAGCCCGTACATGGAGAACGCCGAGGCGATCTACATGACCTCCGGCTTTACCTATGCCTCGGCCGAGGAAGCGGAGGCGGCGTTCAAGGGCGACATCGAGCGCTATGTCTATTCCCGCTACGCCAATCCGACGGTTTCGATGTTCGAGGAGCGGTTGCGGCTTCTGGAAGGCGCCGAAGCTTGTATGGCGACCGGGTCAGGCATGGCGGCGGTCTTCGCCGCGCTCGCTTGTCAGATCAGCGCTGGCGAACGCCTGGTCGCCAGTCGGGCGCTTTTCAGCTCCTGCCATGTGATCGCGACCCAGATTCTGCCGCGCTTCGGCGTCGAGACGGAGCTGGTCGACGGAACCGATCTGGCCGCCTGGGAGCGGGCGCTGTCGCGGCCGGCGAAGCTGACATTCCTGGAGACGCCCTCCAACCCGATGCTCGATATCATCGATCTCAAGGCGGTCGCGGAGATGTCACATCGGGCGGGCGCGATGCTGGTGGTGGACAATGTGTTCGCGACGCCGGTTTTCCAGCGGCCGCTGGAGTTCGGCGCGGATGTCGTGACCTATTCGACGACCAAGCACATCGACGGTCAGGGCCGCAGCCTTGGCGGCGCGGTACTGGGCAGCCAGGAATTCGTGACCGAGAAGCTGTTGCCGTTTCTCCGCCATACCGGGCCGGCGCTCAGCCCTTTCAACGCCTGGATCGCCTTGAAGGGGCTGGAGACCCTGGAGCTTCGCGTCCGCGCCGCGGCCGAAAGCGCCGCACGGGTCGCGGATTTCCTGGCGGCCCATCCAAAGGTCGCCCAGACGATCTACCCCGGCCGCACGGACTGCGCCGGGCACGACCTGGCGAAGCGGCAGATGTCCGGGTTCGGCACCCTGACGACGTTCCGGCTGAAGGGCGGGAAGGCGGCCTGCTTCAAGGCCTTGAATGCGCTCCAGACGATCCGGATTTCGAATAATCTAGGCGACGCGAAGAGCTTGATCTGTCATCCTGACACGACGACCCATGCGAAAGTGCCGGCGGAGGACAAGCGACTGCTTGGGATCGACGACAGCATGCTTCGGCTGTCGGTCGGGCTCGAAAGCGCCGACGATCTGATCGCCGATCTCGATCGCGCCTTTGCTTGACCTGCGGTTAAGCCAATTGGGTCAAGTCGTTAACATTGCGTGTTTGTAATGTGCCGCCTATCGTTCGGCATCTCGGAGGGAATTATAGTGCCTGAACTTGGCGTGGGGCCTGAAAAGCAGATGTATTCACAGCGGACACAGGATCTCACCGTGACCGTCGTGCCGGAGTTCCTTGCGGAACATTCCCGTCCGGCCGAGGGTCATTATGTCTGGGCCTACCATATCACAATTCGCAATCAAAGAGCGACGCGGGTGCAGTTGATCAACCGCTATTGGAAGATCATCGACGCGCAAGGCCGCGTGCAGGAAGTGCGCGGCGTCGGCGTCGTAGGCGAGCAGCCGGTGCTCGGGCCGGGCGAGGAATATTCCTACACCAGCGGCTGTCCCTTGCGCACGCCGTCCGGCGTCATGCTCGGCGCCTTCGAGATGTCGACGGACGACGGCGAACGCTTCGACGTGTCGGTGCCGGTCTTTTCGCTCGACTCGCCAGACGCCGTCGGGGCTGTCCACTAGTTCGAGCCCTGCCCGAAATCCGGCTTTCGCCGCGCCCCTCCGCGACGCTGACTTTAATTCGCAGCGAATTCCGGTATTCTCCGGCGATGTACGGCGGGCGGCTGATCTGCCGCGACTGGGACAATCGCGCTCATGAATTTCCGGCCGGTGGCGTTTCTGACAGGGCTTTTGTTGTCGGGCTTGGCCATCGCCATGATCCCGCCTGTGATCGCCGATCTTCTCCACGGCAACAAGAACTGGCTGGTGTTTGTCGCGGCGGCTGGCCTGACGCTGTTTGTCGGCGTCGGGCTTAGCGTTTCCTGTTGGCCCGGCGCCGGCAAGTTCCGCATCACCACCCGGGAGACCTTCGTCTTCACGGCGAGCAACTGGGCGACGCTGGCGGCCTTCGCGGCCTTGCCGTTTGTCTTCGCCGACCTGGGGCTCGACTATACCGACGCCTATTTCGAAGCGATGTCGGGCCTGACCACGACCGGCTCGACGGTCATCGTCGGCCTGGATTTCGCGGCGCCGGGACTGCTGCTCTGGCGGGCGCTCCTGCAGTGGATCGGCGGCATCGGCATTGTCGTGACCGCGATCGCCATTCTTCCGGCGCTGCAGGTCGGCGGCATGCAGCTCTTCCGGGCCGAGGCCCTGGAGCAGCACGAGAAGGTCCTGCCGCGCGCCGCCCAGATCGCCGTCGGCATCGGCGGCGTTTATCTGACCTGCACCATCATCGTCGCCGCCGGCTATTGGCTGGTCGGCATGAATACCTTCGATGCGATCACCCATGCGATGACGACGATATCGACCGGCGGTTATGCGAACTACGATTCCTCCTTCGGAAATTTCGAAGGATCGCCTGTCCTGTTTATCGCGACATTCGGCATGATCCTCGGCTCCCTGCCGTTCATCATGTATCTGAAGGCGATCCGCGTATCGGTTCGCGTCGCGCTGCGGGATCCGCAAGCGCGCGGCTTCATGGTCGCGGCCCTGGGTTTCGTCGTGTTCGCCGTCGCCATGCGCAATTGGGACGACGCGGAATCCGGCGTCATGCTGGTCGCGGACACCGCCTTCAATGTCGTTTCGATCATGACCGGCACCGGCTATGCGAACGAGAATTTCGAGCTTTGGGGCGCATTCGCGACGCCGTTTTTCTTCATCCTGATGTTCATTGGCGGCTGTGCGGGCTCGACGACCTGCGCGATCAAGATCTTTCGCTTCCAGGTGCTGTTCGCATTCGCCGCGGCGCAATTGCGGCGCCTGGCGCGGCCCCATCGCGTGGCGCGGGCGCGCTATGCCGGCAAGGCTCTCCTGCCGGAGACCATCGATTCCGTGATGGCGTTCTTCTTCCTCTACATGGTGTGCTTCGTGCTGCTGGCGCTTGGCCTTGGCATGTGCGGGGCGGATGCGATGACGGCGCTTTCGGGCGCCGCGACGGCGATTTCCAACGTCGGGCCGGGGCTTGGGGCGGAGATCGGCCCCGAAGGCAATTTCGCCGGTCTGCCCGACGCCGCCAAATGGCTTCTGGCGGCCGGCATGCTGCTCGGACGGCTGGAATTGTTCACCGTCCTGATTCTGCTGATGCCCCGCTTCTGGCGGAGTTGAGCGCGGCCCGGGCTGCGGTTCAGCTCGGCCGGGCGTACCCCGCAAGCTGCAAGGCCGCCTCGATCTCCGCCAGGATCGCCGGATCGTCGATCGTTGCCGGCATCTTGAAGGTCTGGCTGTCGGCGATTTTCTGCATGGCGCCGCGCAGCACCTTGCCCGAGCGGGTCTTCGGCAGCCGATCGACGACAATCGCGGTCTTGAAGGCCGCGACCGGGCCGATCCTGTCGCGGATCAGGCGCACGCATTCGGCCGCAATTTCTGCGTGCGGGCGATTGACGCCGGACGACAGCACCAGGAAGCCGATCGGCGCCTGGCCCTTGAGGGGGTCCTGGACGCCGACGACAGCGCATTCCGCGACGTCGGCATGGCTGGCCAAAACTTCCTCCATCGCGCCGGTCGAAAGCCGATGGCCCGCGACATTGATGATGTCGTCGGTGCGCGCCATAACGTAGATGTAGCCGTCGGCGTCGATATAGCCCGCGTCCGCCGTCTCGTAATAGCCGGGAAAGCGCTTGAAATAGGCGGCTTGGTAGCGCTCATGGGCGTTCCAGAGCGTCGGAAAGGCGCTTGGCGGCAAGGGCAGCTTCGCGACCAGGGCGCCGATGCCGCCGGGCGCGACTTCCTTGCCGTCGTCATCGAGCGCGCGGATATCCCAGCCCGGCGCCGCCTTGGCGGGCGAGCCTGGCTTGATCGGCAGAAGCTCGATGCCCGGATAGTTCGCCGCGATCGACCAGCCGGTCTCGGTCTGCCACCAGTGGTCGATGACGGGCACGCCCAGTTGGCTTTCCGCCCAGCCAAGCGTATCGGGATCGGACCGTTCGCCGGCCAGATAGAGCGCGCGCAAGCTGGACAGGTTGTACTGCCTGAACAGCCTGCCCTCCGGATCGTCGCGCCGGATCGCCCGGAAGGCCGTCGGCGCCGTGAAGAGGGCCTTCACGTCATATTCCTCGACGATCCGCCAGAAGACCCCGGCATCCGGGGTCCCGACCGGCTTGCCTTCGAACAACACCGTCGCGCAGCCATGGATCAGGGGCGCATAGACGATATAGCTGTGGCCGACGACCCAACCGACGTCCGAGGCCGCCCAGAATGTCTCCCCGGGCGCCATGCCGTAAATGTTCGGCATCGACCAGGCGAGCGCCACCAGATGTCCCCCATTGTCGCGCACGACGCCCTTCGGCTCCCCGGTCGTGCCGGAGGTATAGAGGATATAAAGCGGGTCGGTCGCCTTGACCGGCACGCAAGGCTGGGGCGTCGCCGTGGCCATGGCCTCGGTCCAGTCGATGTCGCGGCCGGGGGTCATTGCGGCTTTGGCCTGGCGGCGCTGCAGGATCACCGTATGGGCGGGTTTGTTCTTGGCGGTCGCGATGGCGCTATCGAGCAGGGGCTTGTAGGCGACGACCCGGCCCGGCTCGATCCCGCAGGAGGCTGCGACCACGACCTTGGCGCGGCTGTCGTCGATCCTGACCGCGAGTTCGTTGGCCGCGAACCCGCCGAACACCACGGAATGCACGGCGCCGATCCGCGCGCAGGCCAGCATGGCGATGATCGTTTCCGGGATCATCGGCATATAGATCACCACCCGGTCGCCCTTCGTGACGCCGAGGCCCTTGAGGACGCCGGCGAAGCGGGCTGTCTGGTCCATGAGGTCGCTATAGGTCAGGCGGGCTTTGGCGCCGGTGATCGGGCTGTCGTAATAGACGGCGACCGCATCGCCGCGGCCGGCCAGAACATGGCGGTCGACAGCGTTATGGCAGGTGTTGGTCTCGGCCCCGACGAACCAGCGGCGCGGAAATTCGCCTTCGGGGGAGAGGACGCGATCCCAGGGCTTGAACCAGTCGATGGCGCTGGCGGCCTCGCCCCAGAAGCCTTCCGGGTCCGCCAGGGAACGGCGGTGCAGGTCATCGTAGCTCTGGCGCATCGGGCGGCTCCTCCGGAAACTATTAATGCGGCATTCTGGTCCAGGGGCTGGGCGCGCGACGGGCGATCCGTCACGCGGTCCCTGGCTTGCCGTTCTCTTGGGCGTTGGGTCAGGATATACCCTCGGCACTGTGTCTTAAAATAGGGAATGGCGGGCTATGGGGATTCTGGACGGCAAGGTCGCATTGGTGACCGGGGCAGGGCGCGGCATCGGCCGGGCGATCGCGTTCGATATGGCGAAGGCGGGCGCGAAGGTCGTCGTCAATGACCTGGGCGCGGCCCTGGGCGGCGGCGAGGGCGACGAAGGCCCGGCGCAGCAGACGGCGAGCGACCTTCGCAAGGCAGGCTATGAGGCGGCATACAACACCGACAGCGTCGCCGAGGAATCCGGCGGCCGCCGCATGGTCGAAACCGCGATGGACACGTTCGGCGGCATCGATTGCGTCGTCAATGTCGCGGGCATCCTGCGCGACGGCATGCTGCACAAGATGAGCGCGCAGGAATGGCGCGCCGTCATCGACGTCCACCTCAACGGCTGCTTCAACGTCTCCCGCGCCGCGATTGAGCATATGCGCGAGAAGGGCTCCGGCGCGTTCGTGCATTTCACGTCGACCTCCGGCCTGGTCGGCCAGATCGGGCAGGCGAACTACGGCGCGGCCAAGATGGGCATTGTCGGCTTGAGCCGCATTCTGGCGATGGAGGGCGCGGCCAAGGGCGTGCGCTCGAACGCCCTCGCGCCGTTCGCCTGGACGCGCATGATCGAATCGATCCCGATCAAGAGCGACGAGCAAGCCCGCGCATTCGAAGCGTTCCGGACAGGCGCGACGCCGGAGCATGTGGCGCCGGTCGTCAGTTACCTCTGCAGCGACGCGGCGTCGGGCGTGAACGGCCAAGTATTCGGCGTCCGCGGCAACGAAATTTACCTGTTCAGCCAACCCCGCCCGGTCAAGACGCTCCACAACGGCGCCGGCTGGACCCATGCAAGCCTGGCCGCGATGGTCGAGCCGTCGATCCGGAACGAAATGACCAGCCTGGAAGGCACGGGCGAATATTTCAGTTGGGACCCGATTTAAGGACCGATCGCCATGGCCCTCCGGCACCCGATCTATGACGCTGATTCCGAACTGATCCGGGATCAGATCCGGCGCTTTATCGCGTCGGAGATCGAGCCTTACGGCGAAGCCTGGGAAGAAGAGGGCGCCTTTCCCCGTGAGCTTTACCGGAAAGCGGGAGACGCCGGCTTACTTGGGTTGGGCTTCGAGGAGGAGTATGGCGGCTCGGGCGGCGGGCTGCTGTACTATTGCCTCGCGCGGGAAGAATTCGCGGCGTCGGGGTTTTCAGGCGTTCGGGTCGGCCTTATGGCCCATGGCATCGGGTTGCCGCCGATCCTGAAACTAGGGTCCGAGGCGCTCCGACAGGAGATCGCGCCGGCTGTCCTGGCGGGCGACAAGATCATTTGCCTCGCGATTTCCGAGCCCGACGCCGGGTCCGATGTCGCGAGCATTCGGACGACGGCGCGTCGTGACGGCGACAGCTACATTGTCAATGGCGCGAAGTGTTTCATTTCAAACGGCGTTCGCGCCGACTACATGACGGTCGCGGTGCGCACAGGCGGCCCAGGCATGGCCGGGGTTTCCTTGCTGGTCATACCGGGCGATGCGCCGGGCGTTTCGCGGACCGCCATGAAGAAGGTCGGTTGGTGGACATCCGACACCGCGGAAATCGCCTTCGCGGACGTTCGCGTGCCGGCGGCGAACTTGCTGGGCGCTGAGAATGCCGGGTTCCGCGGCATCATGAATAATTTCAACCTCGAGCGGTTAGGCATCGCGGCGTCGTTGATCGGCATCAGCCGGTGCGCCTATGACGAAACCGTGCGGTACGCCCATGAGCGGAAGACCTTCGGCAAGGCGTTAGCGGAGCATCAGGTCGTGCGCCACAAGCTTGTCGACATGCGCGCCGGGATTGAAGCTTTGCAGGCGATGATGGATACGCTGATCTGGCGCGTTCAACAGGGCGAGGCATGCATCGCTGAAATTGCGATGCTGAAGGCGTTCGGCGGCGAAATTCAAGAGAAGGTCGCAGCCGAAGCGGCGCAGATTTTTGGCGGTGCTGGCATGATCCGCGGGCACAAAGTCGAGCGGATTTTTCGTGAGTCGAAAATCCTGTCCATCGGCGGCGGCAGCGCCGAGGTCATGAAGGACTTGGCCAGCCGGCAACTCGGCTGGTAGGGGCGCTGGCCGTCGGCGCAGCGCCCCGTTCCATCGACTGGTAAGCCAGCGGCCGGCTATTTCGCCTTTTTGCCGGCGCCGGTCTTCGGCGCTGTCGGGCGGGCGATGTTGAGCGGGGTTGCTGCTGGCGCGGCTTTCGGCTTCTCCTGCTTCGGTTTCTTGGTTTCCCGATTGCCGGTTCTATTATTTCCTTTAGCCATGATACGCTCCGTCAGGTAAGGGACCGCCGCCGGCAGGCCGGGCAGGGTCTCAGGGGGTTGGAAGACGCAAGCAATGACTGCGGGGCGCGTCGCTTCCGGCGCGGAGCGCAGACCTTTCAAGGCAAGCTGCGTAGTATTACAGCAATTCCGCGGCGGCCGTAATGATCTTCTTTGACGGTTCGCAGCTTGCTTGAGCGCCATTCACTACCGGCAGCCGCCGTCGACCCGGATGATGGCGGCCGTCGTGAAGCTGGCATGGTCGGAGGCGAGATACAGCGCCGCGCCCACGATCTCCTCCGGCGCGCCGCCGCGTTTCATGGCGATCAGGGCGTCGGCGCGCGCCTGAAACGCCGCCGCGTCCCAGGCCTTCGAAACGTCGGTCAGGAACGGGCCGGGCATGATGCAATTGACCCGAACTTTCGGCCCAAGCGCGTCGGCCAGGGCTTCGGTCATGGCGTTGAGGCCGGCCTTCGCCGCCGCATAGGTCACGACATGCTTCTGGGGGCGAATCGCGGCCAGGCTGGAAATATTGACGATCGACCCGCCAGCGCCCGCCGCCATGCGTTCGCCGATCACGGCCGACAACCGGAATGGGCCTTTCAGGTTGAGATCGAGCACGGCGTCGTAGAGCCGCTCGTCGATGCTTGTCAGGCTTTCGTAGAGCGGCGACTTGCCAGCATTGTTCACCAGAATATCGACCCGTCCGAAGCGGTCGTAGGCGGCGTCGATCAGGGCGTCGCAGCCATCCCAGCGGCTGACATTGGCGGCGACGGGCAGGGCCTGGCGGCCGAGGGCCGCAATCTCCGCCGCGACGGCCTGGCAGGCGTCCAGCTTGCGGGAGGCGACGACGATGTCCGCGCCAGCTTCGGCATAGGCCAGCGCGATCGCCCGACCGAGGCCCCGACTGCCGCCGGTGATCAAGGCGACCTTGCCGGAGAGGTCGATGACATGGCGGCCGGGCAATGGGGATGAATTGGCCATCGGTCAAATCCCTTCGCGGATGAACTGGGGCACGTTCATGCCCTTGCCGCGCGCTTCGAAGACGCAGCGGACGGCGTCGCCGATGGCGACTGCTAGCGCGCCCGGACCGACGATACTGGCCAGCATCCGCGGGCCCTCGGCCAGGTCGATCAGCGCGATCGGGTAGGGCGCGCGAGCTTGAAAGACCGGGTCGGGCGCGCGGCGGACGATGGAGAAGCTGTAGACGACGCCCCGGCCCGACGCCTCGAACCATTCCACGTCCGCCTGGTCCCCGCCTGCCCGTTCCCCCCTCGCAGGCGACATCTGGCGGGGATAATGCCAGACCGCGCCGGATGTCCGGCAGCGCTGCAGCATCAGCCGACCCTCTGCCGCCGCCGCCCAATAGGGCGCGGTCGCGGCGGTCGGCAGCGGCAGCGGCAGGGCAAGGTCGAGGGCGCCGTCGTCCGGCATGGCTCAGGCGCCGTCGAGGGGATAGGCCAGCACGGCCTCCGCCTCATCGTCCATTGTGCCCGCGAGCGCCAGCGCCGGCGGCAGCATGCGCTTGGCGAAATAGCGGGCGGCGGCGACGCGCTTGTCGGCGAAGCGCACATCGTCGCCGGCCCATGCCGGGGCGCTGGCCGCGCCCTTGGCGAGGAGCCATGCGGAGACGACCCGGCCGGTCAGGGTCAGGAAATCGACGGCGGCGACGGCGGCGGCGGCCTGGTTCGCGGCGAAGCGAGCCAATTGCGCCGCGGTCGCGGCCTCCAGCCCGTCGACGGCTTGCGCCACAGCGTCCGCGATATCGGCAAGCGGGCCGCCTTCGAGCGGCGCCAAGTCCGCCCGCATCAGCGCGACCAGTTCCGCCATGGCGGCGCCATTGTCGCGGACGAGCTTGCGGCCGAGCAGGTCCATCGCCTGAATGCCGTTGGTGCCCTCATAAATCGGCGCGATCCGCGAATCGCGCAGAATCTGGGCGGCGCCGGTTTCCTCGATAAAGCCCATGCCGCCATGCACCTGGACGTTGGTCGAAGCGACTTCCATGCCTCGGTCCGTGCAATAGGCTTTCACAACCGGGATCAACAGGTCGAGCAGCCGTTGGGCCGCGGCGCGCCGGTCCGCGTCCGCCGACCGCCGCGCCTCGTCCATCCTGGCGGCGGCCCAATAACACAGGGCGCGCATGGCTTCGGTCTCGGCCTGCATGACCAGCAGCATGCGTTTCACGTCCGGATGCCGGTCGATCGGGGCGTTGAATTCGCCCGTCGCCATGTCGCGGCCCTGGCGGCGTTCGGCGGCGAAACTGCGCGCCTGCTGCAAGGCCCGTTCCGCGACGGACAGGCCCTGCAGCCCGACGCCGAGCCGGGCATTGTTCATCATGGTGAACATGGCCTGGATGCCGCCGTTTTCATTGCCGACCAGCCAGCCGGTCGCGCCCTCGTCATCGCCGTAGGACATGACGCAGGTGGGGCTGCCGTGAATGCCGAGCTTATGCTCCAGCGACACAGGCCTGAGATCGTTGCGGGCGCCCAGGCTGCCGTCGGCGTTTACCAGGAACTTCGGCACGACAAACAGCGACACGCCGCGAATGCCGTCCGGCGCGCCCTCGATCCGGGCGAGGACCATGTGGACGATGTTGTCCGTCATGTCGTGGTCGCCATAACTGATAAAGATTTTCTGCCCAAAAATACGATAGGCGTCGCCGTCCCGCACGGCCTTCGTGCGCAGGGCGCCGACATCGGACCCTGCCTGTGGTTCGGTCAGGTTCATGGTGCCGGTCCATTCGCCGGAGACCATCCTTTCCAGATACAGCGCCTTCTGCTCCGGTTTGCCATGCGCTTCCAGCAAATCGATGGCGCCCTGGGTCAGCAGCGGTCCGAGGGAGAAGGAGAGGCAGGCCGAGCCCCACATTTCACTGAGCGCGGTTGAAACCGCCCAGGGCAAGCCGCCGCCGCCGATATCAGGATCGAACGCCGGACCGTTCCAGCCGCTGGCCGTATATTGCTTGTAAGCGTCGATCCAGCCGGGCGAGGTCCGGACGACGCCGTTTTCGATACGCGGCGGGGATGTGTCTCCGACCCGCTGAAGCGGCGCCAGGACATCGGCCGCGAGCTTGCCTGCTTCCTCCAGCGCCGCCCTGACGAGGTCGGGCTGCGCGTCTTCGAGGCCGGGCAGCGTCGCCAGCGTTTTCAACCCGGCGACGGCTTCCAGGGCAAACTGCATTTCCTTCAGCGGCGCGACATATCCAGTCATTCCGTCCTCGTACGTTCTGATTTGTGCCGGTCAGGGTGTCGCGCGAACCGCGCCAAAGGTAAAGCGCGGTTCCTGGCGTTGGCGCGCATGTCAGGTCATCGCCTGCAAGCGTTCGACCGCGAGCCGCGCCCGTTCCGGGGCGATATTGCCGAAGGCGAACCGGATCGCGCGCTCCTGGCCCGGCCCGAAGGCGGACCCAGGCATCGCCATGATCGCGGCTTCATCCGCGAGCCGCTTCGCCGCCGCCATGGCGTCGTCGCCGAAGGGGTGGCGGCAATAGGCGAAAAACCCGCCCGCTGAAATGATCGGGAACCGGTCCGCGAGGGGCGCCATGGCTTCGCGGAAGGCTGCAAGCCGCGCCTGCATCTCTGCCGCGCGCTCCCGCCGCCAGGACCCCAGGCGCTCCAGGCCGTAGAGGGCGGCCGCCTGTCCCGGCTGGCAGGCGCAGATCGCAATCGAATCCAACGCCTTCTGGATGGCGGCGATCGTCGGCGCGCCCGCCACGACCGCGCCGACCCGGAGGCCCGGCATCGCGTAGGCTTTCGAGAAACTGTAAAGCTGGACGACGGTCTCGCTCCAGGCAGGGTCGCGGAGCAGGGCGTGGGGCGGTCCCTCGCTCGGAATGAAATCCCGGTAGGTCTCGTCGACGATCAGGGCGAGGCCGCGGGCCGCCGCCAGGTCGTGAAACGCCTGCAGGATGGCGGCTGGATAGATCGCGCCGGTCGGATTGTTGGGCGTCACCAGAACGATGGCCCGGGTCCGGGGCGTGATCAGGCGGGCGGCCGCATCCGGGTCGGGGACCATGGCGTTTTCCGGGCGGCAGGGCAGCATCGCCGCCTCGATCCCCAGCATGTCGAGCGTCATTTTGTGATTGAAGTACCAGGGCGCCGGCAGAATGACCTGATCGCCGGCCCGCGCCAGCGCCATGATGGCGACGACATAAGCTTGATTGCAGCCGCTCGTGATCGCGGTTTCTTCGGCTTTGACGGACGCGCCGTAGACCCGGTTGGTCTCATTGGCGAGCGCAGCGCGGAGCGCCGAGGTTCCAAGGATCGGCTGGTAACGCCCAGCTTCCGGCTCCATCAGCTTTGTGGCGGCATGCTGGGCCAGGTCCGTCGCCATCGGCCAGCCGGGGGCCGCCTGAGCCAGGTCGAGCAAGGGCCGGTCTTCCGGGAAGTTGCGGCCGGCCGTCCAGCTTTGCACCAGCGCGACGGGCGGTGCTTCGACGGCGTCGAGCAATGGGTTCAGGGCGGAAGCCATCAGTTCAACCGGTTCCGCAATTCCTGCAACAGCGCCGCCGCCTTGTGGCGCAGGCTCTCATTCGGCTCCAGCGCCAGATAGCGCTCGAAATTCCGGATGGCGTCGCCGATATTCTCCAGCCGCATGTGCATCATCGCGATTTCCCGATGCAGGTCGCCGATGGCGGGCGCGAAGGCCGCCATCGCTTCCGCGACTTTCAGCGCGCCGGCGATGTCGCCGCCGCGCAGCCGCCGGAGCTTGATGTTGTTCTGGAGGCGCAGCAGGACGTCGCGGTCGGATACCGGCTGGTAGCAAGCCGCCGTCAATTCGGCATGTTCGCCTTGCACGGCCTTCAGAATGCGCCGCATGTCGGGCGCGGTCAGCACGGCCGCATTGTCGAAGGGATCGAGCGGCAGGCGCTGGCCTTCATCCTCCAGGCATAGCAGGAAATGGCCGGGGAAGCCCAAGCCGATCATGCGCCAGCCCAGGCGATGCGCGATGCTCATGTGCAGGATGCCGAGCGCGACCGGCAGGCCCTTCTTCCGGTCGATGACCCGGATCAGGCTGGCGTTCTGCATGTCGTCATAGGTCTGGGCGTCGCCGGTATAGCCGTGGGACATATGGACGACTTCAGCCAGCGCCGCCGCGCGGGCCTGAATGTCCGCTGGGGCGAACGCCGCGGTTTCGCCGGCCAGCGCATCCAGATGGGCGAGATAGCGGCCGAGCGCCGCCCGCGGGCGCTCCAGCGCGGCAAACGCGAGCGCCGCGGCGCCGGGGTCGAAACCGTCGTCCGGGCCCTGGCCAAGCTGGGTCAGGTAGTCGAGCGGGGCGTCGGCCCAGGGCGGATCGTCGTCACGGCGCATCGCTGCCGTTGTTCCTTCCGGTCATGGCCGCCATGCATCGGGCAGGTGGCGGGGCAGCCGCCAGGGCCGCACCACCACGATATCAAACCTCAGGCGGCGTTTGGCAAGGCTCGGTCGCTGCGCCGCGAGCCATTCCGCCGCCTGCTGCAGGCGGCGGCGTTGCCTGGGCGTCACGGCGGCGACCCCGCTTTCGAAATCGCGCCGCGCTTTCACTTCGACAATCGCCGCGACATCGCCTTTCAACACGACGAGATCGATCTCGCCGAAGGGCGTCTTGGCGCGGCGGGCGACGGTTCGATAACCGGCGGCGGCGAGCCGCCACGCCGTCAGGGCTTCCGCGACCCGGCCCAGGCGCTCGCGGGATTGCCGGCTCGGCCTCACGCTTCGGCCTTGAGCTGGAGGGCGCGCTGGTAGGCGTCGCGCTGGGACAGGCCCGTGGCGGCGGCGGCGGCCTTTGCGGCGTCCCTGACCGTCATCTCCCGAAGCAGCGGCCGGAGCGCCGCATCCAGATCGGCGGGGTCGGCGGCGACTGCGAGCGGCGGCGCGACGACGATGGTCGCCTCGCCCTTCGGCGCGCCGGCCTCGGCATAATGCGCGGCAAGCTCGGCCAGCCCGCCGCGGCGGGCTTCTTCGAAGAGCTTGGTCAACTCGCGGCCGACACAAGCTTGCCGGTCGCCCAGAACCGCCGCCATGTCGGCGAGCGAGCCTTCCAGGCGCCTGACGCTCTCGAAGAAGATCAGCGTCGCCGGGATCGCCGCCAACTCGCCGAGCCAGCGCTGCCGTTGGCCGGATTTTGTGGGCGGAAATCCTGCAAACAGGAACCGGTCGGAGGGGAGGCCCGCCAGGGTCAGCGCCGCGAGCGCCGCCGAAGCGCCTGGCACCGGGATGACGCGATATCCTGCGGCGATCGCGGCCTGGACGAGGCGGAATCCGGGGTCGGAGACAAGCGGCGTGCCGGCGTCCGTCGCGAGCGCGATAGCTTCGCCGGCGCCGAGCCGCTCGAGCAGCTGCGGTTCGGCGCGGGCGGCGGCATGCTCGTCATAGCGGATCAAGGTGGGGGCGGATATTCCGTGGATATCCAGAAGCTTCCGGGTGACGCGTGTATCCTCGGACGCGATTGCATTGGCCGCGCCCAGTACGTCCAACGCCCGAAGGGTAATGTCGCGCGCATTGCCGATGGGGGTGGCGACGATGTATAGCCCTGGCTCTAGGCTCTGTTCGGGGCGGGCGAATGAGGCTGGCAAAACGGTTCAGACTCCGAGGCGCTGCTGATGACCTTCCGTAGACTATGCCACAGTGTATGAGCGGGCGCGGCCACATTCTCGGGCTGGCGGCGGCGGTCCTGCTTGCCGGCTGCTCGGGCGAGGGCGTCACCCGGACCGACCAGGGGGCGATTGAGCGTCGCTGGTCCGATGGCCAGTTGCCGCGCTATGGCGGGCCGCGGCCGGGCGCGACGAATACGGCGCCGCTCAAAGTCGGCTTGCTGCTGCCGCTGACCGGCCGCTATGCCGCCTATGGCCAGAGCTTGTTGAATGCGGCGGCGCTCGCCCTGTTCGATGCGCCGTCCGAGCGCGCGGTCGACCTGTTGCCGCGGGACACGGGCGGCACGCCGGAAGGCGCGGCCGCCGCGGCTGTCGATGCGGCAGCGGCTGGCGCAGGCGTCCTGATCGGCCCCGCGCTCGAAGCGTCGGCGGCGGCGGCGCAACGCAGCGTCGGCGCAAGCGGCGCGCCCCTGCTGATGCTTTCGGGCGACCGGCGGCTGGCGGCGTCGGGGGCGTTTGTCGCCGGTCATGCGCCGGCGGCGCTCGCGACCCAGATCGTGGATTTCGCCTATCGTCGCGGCGTTCGGGTCATCGCGGGCCTCGGCCCCGACACACGCGCCGCGTCGGAAGCGCTGCTCGGCATGCAGGCGGCGGCGCAGGCGCGGGGCATGACCATCGTGTCGACGGGCGTGCTGCGCGGGCCGATGGCCGAGCCGGAATTGCATGCGGCCATCGCCCAGGTCTTGCAGGCGATAGGACCGGACGGCGCCCTGTTCCTGCCGTTTCCGGCGGAGAGCCTGCCGCCGATCGCGCGATCGATCCAGGCCGTCAGCGGCGGCCGGTCGCCGATCCTGCTGGGCCTGGCGGACTGGGACAGCATCGGCCTCGCGACCTTGCCAAGCTTTGGCCGCGCCTTTTTTGCCGGGCCCGATCCGGCGCAGACGGCGGCGTTTCGGCGCCGATATGCGGCGTTTTTCGGCAGCGCGCCGCCGCGCGACGCAGCCCTGGTTTACGATCTCGTGGCGACAGCCCAGGTCGCCGGATCGGCCGCGCCCGGCAGGGGCCTCAGCGCCTATGCCTTGGAAGCCCCTGGCGGTTTCGTCGGCGTCGAAGGGCCGTTTCGCCTGACGCGGGAAGGGGCCGCGCGCCGGGCCTACAGCATTGTCGGCATCGTCGGCGGACGCCTGCAGGCGATCGAGCCAGCCTCGGCCGGCCTGCTCGCTAACTGATGACGTAGCCGGACGGCTCGCCGATCAGCGTCGCGCGCAGCATATGCCGGGGCTCGGATTGGTCGAAATCCGCGAGCGCCATATGCATGGTCGTGCGATTGTCCCAGCAGACAAGATCGCCTTCCTGCCATTGATGACGGTAGACGTTCTCCGGCTGGGTCGCGTGCTGGCAGAGGAAATCGATCAGCGGCCGGCTCTCCCGGACCGTCATGCCCGCGAAGTAGGAGACCCGTTCGCTGACATAAAGCGCCCGCCGACCGCTCTTCGCATGGGTGCGGACAGCCGGATGGGCGATCGGCGGGTTCAGGCGTTTCACCTCCGCCGTCTTTGCCGGATCGCGGTCGCCGATCCCGGCGGTCAGCGAGATGTCGTAGACCGCCTCCAGGTCGTCGACGATCGACCGGAGCTTGGGCGACAGCGTTTCGTAGGCCCTCGCCATATTGGCGAACATGGTGTCGCCGCCGACAGGCGGGCGCGTGTCGCAATAGAGCATCGATCCGCCGGCTGGACGGCTCGTGTAGGAATAGTCGGAATGCCAGTTCCGGCCGGTATTCCGGGTTTCCGAAGGCTTGCCGTTCTGCTCGCGGTTCGTCACCTGCAGCAGTTCGGGAATTTCCGGATGGCGATAGGCCGGCGTCGAGGCATGGTCGTCGAGCGGGCCGAAGGCGCTGGCGAAATTCAGGATGCCATTCGGCTCGACGCGCTGGCCCCGAAAGACGATCAGATGATGCTCGTGCCAGAGCGCTTCGATCGCGGCGACCGTCGCCGCGTCTGGCCGGGTCCGGATATCGACGCCGTCGATCCTGGCGCCCAATGCGTAGCCAAGCGGGGTCGCGGCGATCTGGCTGTTGCGGCGGTCGTCGGACATCGTTGAGGCCCTCCCGAGGACATGTTTCCCTTAACGATAACGCCTAAAAATCCTGGATGGAAAGCCGGGTCGCGGGCCGAAGGTCGGGCAGCGCGCCGAGCGCCAGATAATCCCATCCGGCGAGCGCGATCATGGCGCCATTGTCGGTCGCCCATTTGAGCGGCGGCAACGCAAGCGTCACGCCGGCCGCGTCGCAGACCTCGGCCATCCGCTGCCGCACCTGGGGGCTGGCGGCGACGCCGCCCACGACGACGAGCGCGGCGGCGTCGACGGTCTCCAGCGCCCGGGCGCATTTGACGGCCAGGACGTCCAGAACGGCGGCGACGAACGATGCGGCGACCGTCGGCGGGTCGATGTCCGGCTGCTCCTGCACCAGGCGGGCGACCGCCGCCTTCAGGCCGGAAAACGAAAATTCCAGGCCGTCCTTGAGCATCGGCCGGGGGAAGACGATGTCCGGCGTCCCCAGTTTCGCCAGCTTGTCGATGGCGGGGCCGCCGGGAAAGCCCAGGCCCAGCATGCGCGCGACCTTGTCATAGGCCTCGCCGACGCTGTCGTCGCGGCTTGCCCCCAGGATCGATATGTCCGAAGCGCTGCGCATATGGGCGAGCATCGTGTGTCCGCCCGAAACAAGCAGCACAAGTGCCGGGAACGGAACGTCGCCGCCTTCGAGCGCGGCGCTCCTGAGATGCCCCCGGAGGTGATTGACGCCGATCACCGGCTTGTCCCAGGCCAGGCCCAGGCCAGCCGCCGAATTGACGCCAACCATCAACGGCCCGATCAGGCCGGGGCCGCGGGTGACGGCGATGGCCCGGATCGCGCTTCGGTCAATATCGGCCAGCGCCAGGGTCTGGCGGATGGTCGGAATGATTTCCGCCGCATGGGCGCGGCTCGCGAGTTCCGGGAAGACGCCGCCCCATTCGGCATGGATGCGCGTCTGGCTCTGGGTGAGGGCCGCCTTGACGCTGCCGTCGGCCGCAACCAGCGCGACGGCGGTATCGTCGCAGGAGGATTCGATCCCCAGGATGTAGCGCTCGCGGTCAGCCATGGCCCAGTCCAAACTCCGTCAGATCGCAGATCACGCCCCAGCGCAGCACCGTCGGGGGCGATGTGTTGAAGTTCACGACGGTCGAGGCCGTGCCGCCGAGCCGGCCGGCATCCCAAATGGCGTCCGGCGCGCCGGCAAGGTCCGCCAGGATCGCCGCCACGGTCGCGCCCGGCGGCTTGCCGTGGGCGTTGGCGCTGGTCGCGAAGAGCGGCCCGGTCTGCGCCAGAACGGCTTGGGCGCGGGGATCGCCGGGAACCCGGACGCCGACCTCCTCCCGGTCGGCCAGCCATCCGGGCTTGGCCACCGGGTCGAGCGCCAGGATGAACGTGATCCCCGCCGCCAGCTCGCGCCGACGGAGCAGCGCCTCGGCAGCTGGGATGACGACGGCGCCGATGGCGGCGGGCGGCAGCCCTTCCGGCAACAGCACCTGGAGATTGAGCGCCGTCGGGCGCTGCTTCAATTCGAAGATGCGCGGCTTGCCGGTTGCATGGTCCGGATGGCAGACGAGGCCATAGACCGTATCGGTCGGCATCAGCCCAACGCCGCCGCGCTGGAGGGCTGCCGCCATGGCGTTCGCGTTCGGGTCAGTCACGGAGAATCTCCGATTGATCGGTGATTGGTTGGACCGGGGCATAGGGCGTCGCTGGCGTCGCGAGGCTGATCTGCAGGAAGGTTTCAGCGCGAATCGCGCCGTCCCCGGCGTCGGTCGCCGCAAGCGACGGCGGCAGGCAGGCAGCGTCCGCCGCTGCAAGGCCGACGACCGCCGCTTGGCTCAAGCCCGCCGCCGCGGCCGCAAGGGTTTCGGCCAGCGGGCCATGGCGGAGGCGGATGAGCCGGCCGCCGTCGACACGGCCGACATAGGCGTTGCCGCCTGCCGATTTATGCACCGTCAGGACGCTCAGCCCAGTCGCGCTGTGAGCCTGAAGTCCGAGGGCGGCGCTCGCGATGACGGGCGTGACCGGCCGGTCCAGGCCAAAGCCCAGAGCATTGCCGAACGATACGGCCGCGCGGACGGCGCTCAAGCGGCCAGGGCCGATGTCGAGCAGCAGGCGATCGATGTCCCCGACCGTCGCGCCGATGGCGGCGAGGCGGGCTTGGGTCATCTCGGTCCAGGTCGCCCCACGGGCCGGATCGGCGACGTCGCTTGTGTCCAGATCGTCCAGGGCGACCTTGCCGTCCTGGAGCAGATAGAGCCGAGGCGAGAGTGCCGAAGCGTGAAGACATAAGATCAGCATTGCGCTCTAACGCATTTTAATGACGCGGGTAACTCGCACAAGCGATCCTGCCACGCGGCAGCGGTGGACGTGAGCGTCAGGCTTCGGGTCGTCTCGGTTTCGGGCTCCAGTCGGATGTCCAGCGCAGGCGGTAGGACAGACCTGAACGCCTCGCCCCATTCAACGGCGGTCAGGTGGTCGGCATAGAAATCGTCCAGGCCGAGGTCGGTAAATTCCGCATTCGATTGAAGCCGGTAGGCGTCGATGTGGAGCAAGGGCAGCCGCGCCGACCGATAGAAATGGGCGAGCGAAAATGTCGGGCTCGTGACGGCGTCAGCGCTCCCGAGCGCCGCCGCCAGGGCTTGCACGAACGTCGTCTTGCCGGCAGCCAGCGGCCCGGACAGGATAATGACGTCGCCCGGTCGGCTGAGGCGGGCGATGGCGGCCGCGACGGCGGCGAGACGATCGCGGTCGAGGCCGGGCAAGGCGAGGGATGCTTGAGGGTGTTTCATAAGGGCCGATATGGGTGCGGAAGGCGCGGAAACTAGCGTCTGAGGCTCCATGTGCCAAGGCGGCGGCGTGTTGAGGCATTTGGGGGCGCTGCTTGCAATCAGGCGCCCTGTCCCTATGATCCGCGACCCTCACAGGCCCGGATTTTCGTCGATGATGAACCTCGAAGCTTTCCGAAATTTGCCGCACGCGATATCGCTGCTCGGCATGTCGGGCGTTGGCAAGACCACGCTCTCGAAAGCCCTGCGGTCGAGCGCCAACTGGTATCACTATTCCGCCGACTACCGGATCGGGACGCGCTATCTTTCCGAGCCGATTCTCGACAATATCAAATACAAGATCATGGCGATGGATGATCAATTCGTCGCCAATCTGCTGCGGTCGGACTCGATCTTCATCGCCCACAATATTTCGGTCGACAATCTGGAGCCGGTTTCGACCTTCCTTGGCATGTATGGCGATCCGGCGCTCGGCGGCCTGGACAAGGAAGATTTCCTGGAGCGGCAGGAGCTGTATCGTCGGGGCGAAGTGCAGTCGATGCGGGATGTGCCGCATTTCATCCGGAAAGCCTGGAACATTTACGAGTGCAATTGCTTCGTCAACGATGCGAGCGGGTCGCTCTGCGAAATCGTGACGCCGGACGATCCGGCGGATCCGGTCATCAAGGCGCTGACCGATCACACCCTGCTGCTCTATATCCAAGCCGACGCGGGCGCCGAGGAAGCTTTGAAAGAAAGGGCGCGGACCCATCCGAAGCCCTTGTTTTATAATCCGGAATTCATTGAGCCGAAGCTCGCCGGCATGCCGGAAGGCGGCGAAGGCGTCGACCCGATCGGCTTCGCGCGCCCGCTCTTCCCAGAACTGCTTGAGTTTCGCAAACCGCGATATAGTTCGATGGCGCAATCCTTCGGCGTATCGATCAAGGCGGCGGAGCTGTTCGGGCCGAATTCGGACCAGACCCCATCGGCCGATGCGTTCGTCGAGATTGTGCACAGGGCGCTCAGGCGGGAGGTCCAGTGCAATCCCAATGGCGCCGCCACGTTTGAGCGTTATCTGAAGGCCTGCGCAGGTCGTGCGGCCTACCGGCAGGGCGCGGGAGCTTAGCTGAGATGTCGGTCATTCTACCGGGCGAACTGCCCGCATTGGCAGCGCTGCTGGATGAAGGCGTCGACGCGCGTGCTGCGCCGGCGATCGACGCGCCTGGGCGGCGGCTTGAGATCGCAATCTTCAACCTGATGCCGAAGAAGCTGGAAACCGAACTTCAACTGGCGCGGATGCTCGGCCGCTCCGCCGGCGCCGTCGCGCTGACCTTCGCCGCTCCGAACGCCTATGCGGGCAAGAACGCGCCGGATGGCCATCTCGACCGATTTTATCGCCGGTGGCGGGACCTCCGGCATTCGGCGTTCGATGCGGTCATCATCACCGGCGCGCCGATCGAGACCATGCCGTTCGAAGAGGTGAGCTACTGGGATGAAATCGCCGAAGCCCTGGATTGGATCAAGACGGGCAGGGATGGCGCGCCATTGCCGCTTTTGAGCCTCTGTTGGGGCGCGCAAGCGGCGCTCTATCGCTATTACGGCGTGCCCAAGCGCGATTTGTCGGCGAAGAAATTCGGGGTCTTTCCCCATGACCTGGCCGATCCCGCAAGCCCGTTCCTGCAGGCCCTGGACGACCAGCCGACCATGCCCGTTTCACGCTGGACCGAGACCCAGATCGAGGACCTGAAGGCCTTGCCGCATCTTCGGCCATTGCTGATTTCGAAGGAATCCGGCCTCGGCGCGCTTGTAGATGAGCGCATGGGGCATCTGCATATCTTGAACCACTTCGAATATGACGCCTTGACCCTGGACGCGGAATATCGGCGCGACCTCGAAAAGGGCTTGGCGATCAGGCCGCCGGAGCACTATTACCCCGGTGACGATCCATCCAAGCCGCCGCCGCACACCTGGCGCGCCAATGCGCAGACGTTTTATGGCAATTGGGTGCGCTGGCTGCTGGAGCGGCGAGGTTAGATCGCTGAAAGCGCTCTTCTAAGCCGGGCTGCTAAATCGGTCTTGGCCGTTCGACGCGCGCGACCGTCAGAACGTCGACGGCGGCCGCCCCGGCTTGTTTCAGGGTGGCGGCCGCGCGCTCGGCCGTCGCTCCGGTCGTCAGGACGTCATCGATCAACAGCACGCGCTTGCCGGCGAGCATCGCCTGGCGGCGCGGATTTATCTGGAAGGCGCCGGCGACATTCCGACGCCGCTGCCCAGCGGAGAGGCCGCTTTGGCTCGGCCGCGCTTTCGGGCGCAGCAGCAAGTCCGGCGCATAGGCGATCCCCTGGCGCCGGGCGAGCGCTCTGGCCATCTCCGCCGCCTGATTGAAGCGCCGCCAGAGCAGGCGCCGCCAATGGAGCGGCGTCGGCGCGATAAGGTCCGCATCGGCAATCAGCGCGCCGCCGGCGCTTTCCAGCCAGCGCACGAAAAGCGGCGTCGCCTCAAGGCGGCCGACATGCTTGAAGGCGAGGATCAGGCTGCTGCTCGCGTCATCATAGGCAAGCGCCGCCCGGGCGCGGTCGAACCTGGGCGGGCGGCTGAGACACGCGCTGCAGAGGCCGCCTGGCTCAGCCCCCTCCGCCAGCAAGCCCAGGCCGCAGCGGGCGCATACAGGTTCGACGACGAAGGCGAGGCCGGTCCAACAGGTCGAACAGATGCTGGACGCGGACGCGACTTCGATCCCGCAGCCCAGGCAGCGCGGCGGGATCAGAAAGTCGAGCGCGCGGTTCGGCCAGCGGCTTAGAAAGCCCGGAAACTGACCAGATCGTCCCGCTCGACTTGCTTGATCAAGTCGATTTCCCACGTGAGATACTCTTTCATGAAATCTTCGACGACGCCCTTGCGTTCATAGGGTTTCAGCCAGACATCGTCCGGCTCGTCCGCATGGTTGGTTTCGCCGGTTTCCAGCACATTGCCCGCGGCTGTCCAGGCTGGCGTCCCCCCGGCGAGCGCCGCCGCCGGTTTGCCCGTCAAGGCCGCCAGTTCTGCCGCCGCATAGCGCGCGACGACCCCATCTTCCGATGTCGCGATATATCCGGGCGCCGATGGCAGCTTGGCGATCGCCGTATCGAGCCGGGCGCGCGTCGTCCACCAGGCGCCCGGAATATGGCCAAGGCGGTAGTCCCGGCTGGTCGCGACATCGACCGCGATCCAGCCAAGGTCGAGCTTGGCCTTGACCGCGGCGGCGTCGAGCATCGTGACGTCCGGCGCGCCAAGCGGCGCCAGCGGGCGCTTGCCGGTCAGGAGGCCGGTCTCGGGCAGCCCGCCCGCCAGGACGTAGACGTCCCAGTGCATCTGCGTCAGCCAATGGGCGGCCATCGTGGCGCGGACCAGATTGCCATCGTCGACCAGCACCAGGCGCGCGCCGCGCACGCCCGCATAGCGGTCGGTCGCCTGCACCAGTTGCCCGCCGGGCGCGGAAATCGACCCGGCCATGTGTCCGGCTTCATATTCGAAGGGATGGCGCACATCGAGCAGGAAGGTCGTGCGCGTCTCATCGGCGAGCCATTTCTGCGCATCGGCCAGGGGGACTTCAGCCACATTGAAGCGCTTCGCCACGTTCGACGCCCGCGCGCGGGCCTTGGCGACGGCGGCGGCGGAGAGCGACAGGCCCGCGAGCTTCTCGTTGCCATGCTCAAGCTGGAAGCCCGAGAGATGCCACCCCATGGTGCCATTGCGGAGCGCCACGACCTTGTTCTCGACGCCTGCATTGATCAGCGATTGCGCGCCGATGATCGAGCGGGTCCGGCCGGCGCAATTGACGACGATGGTCGTGTCCGGGTCCGGCGCCAGATCCTGAATGCGATAGACCAGCTCGCCGCCTGGGCAGCAGGACGCGCTCGGGATGTTCATGACGTTGTATTCGTCCATCGGCCGACTATCGACGACGATCATTTTTTCGCCGCCGTCCATCATCGCCTTCAACTCCTCGGCGCTGACCGAGGGCGTGCCGAAATGATGCTCGACGAATTCGCCGAATGCCTTGGATGGCACATTGAAGCCGCTGTAGACCTCATAGCCGGCAGCGCCCCAGCCCTTCGTTCCGCCTTCCAGGATCGCGACATCGGAATAGCCGAGCGCTTCAAGGCGGGCGGGGGCCTTCGCGGCGTAGCCTTCGTCCTGGCCGCCATCGGTCAGGACGACGGTCGTCCCGAGGCGCGGCACGAGATCGCCGATCATCACTTCCAGCCGGCCGAGGGGAACGGAGATCGCGTGCATCAGATGCCCGTCGGAGAACGCGCGCTCGCCGCGCACGTCGACAACGGCATATTCGGCGGCGCCTGCCGCGATGAGGTCATGGAGCGCGCGTGGGGCGATGGTCTTGGTCATATGGCGGGTCTCTGCTGTTTCAGGAGCGTTCGGGGCATGCTAGATCAAACCGCGCTCAGGCGGAAACGCCATCGAGCAGACAGTTCGATCGCTCACAATGACGTAGAGCGAGGCCGCTGAAACAACTGCAATGGCGTGATGATGGCCGAGACGCCCCGCATTTTCGACCGCGCGCTTGTCCGCCGCCGCCGCGTGCGGCATGCCGCGAGCTTGCCGGACGCCGATTTCCTCCTCCGCGAGATCGCCGAGCGGCTGGCGGAGCGGCTGGACGATCTGACAGCGGCGTTTCCGACGGCCGTGGCGCTGGGCGCCCGGGGCGGCATCGCACGGGACGCGCTGGCGGGGCGGGGCGGGATCAGGACCTTGATCGAAGCGGACCTGGACGTCCGTGCGCTTGCCCCGGGCGGTCTGCGGCTGGCGGCCGACGCCGAGGCCGCGCCATTCGCCGATCGGTCGCTCGACCTGATTTTCGCGGCCGCCGACCTGCATGTGACGAACGACCTGCCGGGCGCATTGATCCAGTGCCGCCGGGCGCTCCGCCCGGACGGGCTGTTTCTTGGCGCGATCTTCGGCCCGGCGACGCTGCTGCCTGTCCGACAAGCATTCCTCGAGGCTGAGGCGGCGCTCGGCGCGCCGTCGTCCCCCCATGTCGCGCCCTATGTCGATATCCGGGATGCGGCCGGGCTCTTGCAGAGGGCTGGGTTCGCCCTGCCGGTCGCGGATACCGAGATCATTACCGTCTCCTACGCGGAGCCCTTCAAGGCGCTTGCCGATCTCAGGCAGATGGGGGAGGCGAACGTGTTGATGGAACGGAGCCGCCGTCCGCTCCGCCGCGATGTCCTGATGGCCGCCATGACGCGGCTCCAGGCGACCGCGGCGGGCGCCGGCGGCCGCCTCGCGATCCCGTACGAGATTGTGTTCCTGACCGGCTGGGCGCCCGCGCCGACCCAACAGAAGCCGCTGGCGCGCGGCAGCGGCCAGGTCAGCCTGATCGACGCCTTGAAGCCGAAAGACCAGTAGCCGATCAGGCGGCGCGCATGACCTGACCGTGCAAGGCGCAGCTTGGCAGCGCCAGTTCGACGATCATCGGCGCGATCGCCTCCGGCCGGCGGAGCGCGCTCGGGTCTTCGCCCGGAAACGCCTCGGCCCGGAGCTCGGTCGCCATTACGCCGGGATCCAGCAGATTGACCCGAAGCTGGGTTTGCTTCAGCTCCTCGGCCCAGCAGGAAACCAGGGCTTCGAGCCCTGCCTTGCTCGCGGCATAGGGCGCCCAATAGGCGAGGCCGCCGGCCGCCGCGCCCGATGTGACGACGATTGCGCGGCCCGCGTCCGACCGGCGCAGCATCGCCTCGAAGTTCCGGATGAGACGCCATTGCGCGGATAAATTCGTTTGAATGACCCGGTCGAAAGTCTCGGGGCTGACATGAGAAATCGGCGACAGCGTGCCGAGGATCGCGGCCGTCTGCACCAGGATGTCGAGCTTGCCGAAGCGCCCGGCGATGCCGCCCGCGAGCGCGTCGGACTCCGCCGCATTCGTCAGATCGACGGGCGCGATGACCGCCTTGCCGCCAGCTTTCTCGATTCGGTCGTGCAACGCCTCGAGCGCGCCCTGGGTGCGCGCGGCGACGATCACGGTCGCGCCGGCCGCGGCCAGCGCTTCAGCGGCCGCGGCGCCAAGGCCACGGGAAGCGCCGGCGACCAGGGCGACCCGGCCGGCCAGGGGTTGCTTGCTCGTCATGGCGGATTATTCGGCTGCTTGTTCGATGGGCCGGAAGTTCGGGCCGCCGAGCAGGCCCGCCTCCGAATCGACCAGGCGCGTCGGATACTGGCCGGTGAAGCAGGCGTCGCAATATTGCGGCTGGCTGGCCTTGCGGCCTTCCGCTTCGCCCATGGCGCGGTAGAGGCCGTCCGTCGAGACAAAGGCGAGGCTATCGGCCTTGATCACCGCCGCCATCTCGGCGACGGAGAAACGGGCCGCGAGCAATTCCGACCGTTCCGGCGTGTCGATCCCATAGAAACAGGGGTTGGTCGTCGGGGGACTGGATATGCGCATATGGACTTCGGCCGCGCCGGCCCGGCGCACCATGTCGACGATCTTGGCGGAGGTTGTGCCGCGCACGATCGAATCGTCGACCAGAACGACGCGCTTGCCCTTCAGGAGGGCGGCGTTGGCATTGTGCTTCATACGGACGCCAAGGTCGCGGATCGATTGCGTCGGCTGAATGAATGTCCGCCCGACATAGTGATTGCGGATGATCCCAAGCTCGAACGGAACGCCGGATTCCGCCGCGAAACCGATGGCGGCCGGAACGCCTGAATCCGGAACCGGCACGATGATGTCCGCGCCGCCTTCCGGAAAACTTTCGCGCGCCAATTCCTGGCCGATGCGCTTGCGGGCCTCATAGACCGACTGCCCGGCCATGATGCTGTCGGGGCGGGCAAAATAAATCTGCTCGAAGATGCAGGGCCGCGGATGCGCTGTCGGGAAGGGGTGCAAGCTCTGCACGCCGGTCTCATCGATGATGACCATCTCGCCGGGATCGAGTTCACGGACGAACTCGGCGCCGATCATGTCGAAGGCGCAGCTTTCGGAGGCGAGCGCAAAGGCATCGACGCCGTCGCTCTGGGCCGGCAGCCGGCCAAGCGCCAGCGGGCGCACGCCCATCGGATCGCGGATCCCGATCAGGTTCTGACTGGAGAGCGTGACGAGGGAATAAGCGCCTTCCATCTGCCCCAGGGCGTCGACGACCCGCTCCACCAGGGAGGAGCGCACGCTGCGGGCGATCAGGTGGATGATGACTTCGGTATCGTTCGTGGACTGGAAGATCGATCCGTCATTGACCAGGCGCTGGCGGATCCTGAGGGCGTTGGTCAGGTTGCCGTTGTGGGCGACCGCGAAGCCGCCGAACGCGAATTCGGCGAACATCGGCTGAATGTTGGCAAGATCGTCGCCGCCGGTCGTCGCGTAGCGGTTATGGCCGATAGCGCCGCCGCCGCGCAGACCCTCGATACGTTCCGGCGAACCGAACACGCGTTCCACATGCCCGCGGCCCTTGCGGGAGTAGAACCGGCCCTCGGACCGGTCATAGGAGACGATGCCGCTTGCCTCCTGGCCGCGATGTTGCAAGGCGTGCAGGCCGAGCGCCGTCAGCTTGGCGGCGCCGGTCGCATTCCAGACGCCGACGATCGCGCACTCTTCGTGGAGTTTGTCGTCATCGGCATCGTCGTCCAGGCGTGTTAGCGGCTGCATGTTCGGTCTCCAGACCTAAGGGCGCGGGCGACGGGGCCGCACTATCGCTGATTCTTGATAAGATCGTCGAGCGCTTTGCGTTCTGCGTCATTATACCCGCCAGCGTTGGCCGGCGGCGTCGATTGCGGCTCAGGCGTATTCAAGCGCCGATATTGATCGGCTTGCCGAGCGATCTCCTCGGCGCTCTGGGCGGCGTCCTGCCCTTTGACCCGCCATGCCTCCGGCAGGACCTGCTCGATCACACTGGCGAATTCCCGCAGAAACGGCGTCGTCTTCGCATCGGCGATCCAGCTTGGATGATCCCGCGTCGGCACGGTCCATGACAGCGCAAGATACGCGATCGACATGACCAGGGCGCCGCGCATCAGGCCGAAGAGCAGCCCGAGCGAGCGGTTGATCGGACCCAGCCCATCGGCGCTTTCGAACGCCCTGCCGACAGCCCGCGCGATAATCGCCAGGATCAGGAAGGCGCCGACGAACAGTAAGGCCCCGGCGGCGATATCCGCGACCAGCGGCGACGGGATATAGGCGCCCGCAAGCTCGCGCGCCATCGGGTAGCCCGCGACCGCAATGACGCCAGCGCCGACCCAGGTCGCGATCGACAGAACTTCGCGCACAAAACCATGCATGAACGCTAAGATCGCGCTCGCCGCGACGACGCCCGCGACGATCAGGTCAAATGTATGCAAGCCGCCCATGGGACTCCAATGCTCGGTTCAGTCCCAATCTGCCGGTTTCGGCGCGGGAAGCAAGGGCTCTGCGGCGATCAGCGTCACCAGGTCGTCGATCCGCCGGATCGGCTCGGATTTCAGGCCTTTGACGCGCGCGTCGCCGGGGCCGGCGGCCCGGGCGAAGCCCAGGCGCACCGCTTCGGTCAACCGGGCTTCGGTCTGCGGCGTCGGCCGCGCCTCGCCGGAAAGCGCAAGCTCGCCGAAGAAGACGCAGTCCATGGGCGCCGGACGTTCGAGCAGCGCCGAGATCAGGGCGGCGGCGGCGGCGAGATCGGCGGCGGGCTCTTCAAGGCGAAGCCCGCCCGCGACCGAAAGAAATACGTCCCGGCCGGAAAATGGCAACCCCGCCCGGCTTTCCAGGACCGCGAGCGCCATCGCCAGCCTGGCCGAATCCCATCCGACGACCGCCCGGCGCGGCGAGCCGGGGCCGGGAGCGCCGACAAGCGCCTGCACCTCTACCAGGAGCGGCCGGGCGCCCCTGAAGCCCGCGAACACGGCCGCGCCGGTCACCGGTTCGCGGCCCTGCCGCTCGGAGAGAAACAGCGTCGACGGGTTGGGGACTTCCCGCAGGCCCGCGCCGGTCATTTCAAAGACGCCAAGCGCGTCGGCAGGGCCGAAGCGGTTCTTGACCGCTCTGAGGATGCGATAATGCTGGCTGGAATCGCCTTCGAAATACAGAACCGCGTCGACCATATGCTCCAGCACGCGGGGGCCGGCGATCGCGCCGTCCTTGGTGACGTGGCCGACAAGCACCAAGGCTGCTTCCGATCGCTTCGCCGCCGCGATCAGGATCTGGGCGGACGCGCGCACCTGGGAGACCGAGCCCGGCGCCGATTCGACGCCCTCCACATACATGGTCTGGATCGAATCGATCACGATCAGCTTCAAATTCGGCGTGGACTGAATGGTCGCAGCCGCCGCGTCGGCAGAGGTCGCGGCCGCCAGCGCTACCGGCGCATCGGCGAGGCCCAGGCGTTCCGCGCGGCCGCGGATCTGGTCGACGCCCTCTTCGCCGGACACATAGATCACGGCATGGCCGGCATTGGCGACGCCGCCCATCGCCTGCAGCAACAGCGTCGATTTGCCGATGCCCGGATCCCCGCCGACGAGGATCGCGCCGCCTTGCACCAGTCCGCCGCCAAGCGCCCGGTCCAGTTCGGCGATGCCGGTCGCAATTCGGGGCCGCGGCGGCGTCCCGCCTTTCAGGGGCTCCAGTTCAAGGCCGGGGCCGCGGCTCCGATTGCGCCGGACGCTCGCGGCCTTGGCGCCGCCGACCGGGGCGGCCGTTGCGCCGGTTTCTTCGACGATCGAATTCCACGCGCCGCAATGATCGCACTTGCCCGCCCAGCGCCGATGTACGCCGCCACAGGACTGACAGATGAATTGGGAGGCCGATCTCGCCATCCGCGGGCGTCAGCGCCGAACCGTCATCTGGATCGGGCCTTCGGCGCGGCCATGCACGAACTGGTCGACATAGGGATTTTCACCGGCGTCGAGCTTATCGACCGGACCGTCCCAGACGATCTTGCCGTCGTAGATCATCGCCACTCTATTGGCGATGGTCCGGGCGCTCCGCATGTCATGGGTGATCGTGATCGCCGTCGCGCCCAGGTCGCGCACGCATTCGACGATCAGGTGATTGATGACGTCGCTCATGATCGGGTCGAGGCCGGTCGTCGGCTCGTCGAAAAAGATGATTTCCGGCTGGTCGGCGATCGCGCGGGCGAGGGCGACGCGCTTCTGCATGCCGCCCGACAATTCGACCGGCAACAGGTCCGCGACCGCTTCGTCGAGCCCGACCCGCGCCAGGGTTTCGATCGCTTTCGCCCGCGCGGCCTTGCCCTTCGCGGCGCCGGTCTGGATCAGGCCGAAGGCGACATTCTCCCAGACGGTCAGGCTGTCGAACAGCGCGCCGCCCTGGAACAGCATGCCGATCCGGTTGTTCAGCGCCTCGCGGTCCCGGCCGCGCGCGCCGACGACATCGACGCCGTCGACTAGAACCTGGCCGCTATCCGGCGTGGTGATGCCAAGCACGGTCTTGATGAGAACCGACTTGCCGCTGCCCGAACCGCCGATCACGACCAGCGAATCGCCCTTCTGCACCTCCAGGCCGACGCCCTTCAGCACCTGCTTCGGCCCAAAGGCGAGGTGGACGTCGCGGAAAGCGATTTTCGGAGGGGCGCTCATTTCGAGAAGAAGCTTTCGGTCACGAAATAGTTCGCGATCAGGATGAGGATCGCCGAGGAGACGACGGCGTTCGTCGTCGCGACGCCGACCCCCTGGGCGCCGCCGCGGCTGTTGTAGCCGTGATAGCAACCCATCAGCGTGACGATGAAGCCGAAGATCCCAGCTTTCACCAGGCCAGAGACGACGTCCATCGTTTCGACGAAGTTCCAGGTCTGCTGCATGTAGGCGGACGCATTGAAGCCCAGCCGATAGACCCCGACGAGATAGCCGCCGAGCGCGCCGATCACGTCCCCTATCAGCACCAGCACCGGCAGCATGGTGACCCCGGCGAAGATGCGCGGCGCCACGAGATATTTCATGGGATGGGTCGAAAGCGTGGCGAGAGCATCGATCTGCTCGGTCACGCGCATCGTGCCGATTTCGGCGGCCATGGAGGCGCCGATGCGGCCGGCGACCATTAGGCCCGCCAGAACGGGCGCCAGTTCCCGGGTCATCGACAGCACGACGACATTCGCGACGGCGTCCTCGGCGGAAAAGCGCGCGAAGCCGGTATAGCTCTGCAGCGCCAGGACCATGCCGCTGAACAGCGTCGTCAAGGCGACGACGGGCAGGGAATAATAGCCGACGTCGATCAACTGGCGCAGCACCTGGCGCCCGTGAAAGGGCGGCGCAATGCAGTGATAGAGGGCAGAGCCCGCGAAGATCGCGACGCGCCCGACTGCCTCGAAGAAAGCCAGGACCACCGCGCCGATACGCGCCAAGACGTTCACAGCGCTGCGCCTTCGTAACGGCGAAGATATCGGTCGCCCAGACTGGTCAGGATTTCATACCCGATGGTGCCCGCGCGGGCGGCAAGGTTATCGGCCGTCTGGCGCGGGCCGATGATTTCCGCGTACTGCGCCTTCTCCAAAATGCGGTCGGAGACATCCGTTACATCGACTGCAGTCAAATCCATCGATACCCGTCCCAGGATCGGCGCTTTGCGGCCGCCTATGAAGACGACCCCATTCTCACTGAGGCACCGATGTAGCCCATCAGCATACCCGGCTGCAATCGTTGCAATCTTCGCGCCGGTCGGCGCGGCGGCCGTCGCGCCATAGCCGACGGTCTCGGCGTGGGCCAGGGTTCGGACCTGCAGGATACGCGCCTCCAGCATCACCACGGCCTGCATCGGGTTCGGCTTGCTGGGCAGGGGGTTGAGGCCATAGAGCGCCATGCCGGGCCGTTGGCAGGAGAAATGATAATCCTGGCCGATGAAAATGCCGCTTGAATTGGCGAGACTGAGCCGCAGGGCAGCCGGCAGCGGCTTCGTCGCCGCCTGGAACCGCCGAAGCTGGGCGCGGTTGGCCGGATGATCCGGAATGTCGGCGCAGGCGAGATGACTGGAAACCTCCACGACGGCGGCGCGCTCGTTCGGCGTCAGGTCGGACCAGAGGCCGGGAAGCATCGCGTCGTCAAAGCCCAGCCGGGTCATGCCTGTGTCGATGTGCAGGCAGGCCGGCGCCAGGTCGCCGTGGACGACCGCATCCTTGCGCCACTGCGCCAGGCTCAAGGGATCGTTCAGGGCGAGGATCAGCCTGGACGCGCGCGCCGCCGCCAGCGCTTCCGGAAAGATCGGCGCCATGACGACGATGTCGGCCTCCGGCAGCCGCCGCCGGAGCGCGGCGCCTTCGGTCGTCTGGGCGACATAGAAGCGCCGCGCGCCGGCGCGCCAGAGGGCGAGGCTGACCTCCGCCACGCCGAGGCCGTAGGCGTTCGCCTTCACGACGGCCCCGGTCTCGCTGGCGCCTGTCCGGGCATTCAAGGCGCGCCAGTTCGTCTGGATAGCTTCCAGATCGATGGTCAGGCGTCCGGAGGCGGCATGGTCAGCCATAGTCGGGGTAGTCGCCGGAATGTTCTTCACGGTCGCCGAAGCGGGTGCGGGCGCCCTCGAAGGTCAGCATGACCTTATCCGTCGGGCCGTGTCGTTGCTTGGCGATGATGACCTCGGCCAGGCCATGCACGCGCTCCATGTCCGCCTGCCACTGGGCGTGGTCGTCGGCGCCCTCCGGCGGCTCCTTGCGCTCAAGGTAATATTCCTCGCGGTAGACGAACATCACGACGTCAGCATCCTGTTCGATCGACCCCGATTCGCGCAAATCCGCAAGTTGCGGGCGCTTGTCTTCCCGCTGCTCGACCGCGCGCGAAAGCTGGGAGAGCGCCAGCACCGGGACATTCAGCTCCTTGGCGATCGCCTTCAGGCCCCGGGTGATCTCGGAGATTTCCTGAACGCGGTTGTCGGTCCGGGCGGTGCGCGGCGGCTGCATGAGTTGGAGATAGTCGACGACGATGAGATCGAGCCGCTTCTCGGTCCGGAGCAGGCGGCGCGCCCGCGTCCGGAGCGCCGAGACGCTGATCGCCGGCGTATCGTCGATGAACAGCCGGAGGCGCGCGAGCTCCTCGGAGGCTTCGAAGACCTTGTCGAAATCGTGCTGCTCGATCTGGCCGCGGCGGACGCGATCCGAAGGCACGCCCGATTCTTCGGCGAGGATGCGCAACGCCAATTGCTCGGCCGACATTTCGAGCGAGAAGAACGCGACCGAATGGCCGCGTTCGCCGTCGTCGTCGGAAATCCGGGCTTTCGCGGCGTTGAAGGCCATGTTGGTCGCGAGCGCGGTCTTGCCCATGCCGGGTCGGCCCGCGAGGATCAGCAGGTCGGATCGTTGCAGACCGCCCAGAAGGTCGTTCAACCGCTTGAAGCCGGTCGGCGTGCCGGTCAGGCGGCCGTCGCGATTGAACGCGGTCTCCGCCATCTCGATGGCTTTGTGAAGGGAGGCGCTGAACGGCTGAAAACCCGATTCGACGTTGCCGGACACCGCAAGATCGAACAGCTTCTGCTCGGCATCTTCGATCAGCCCCTCGGCGTCCATTTCCGGGTCGGCGGAATAGGCGCCGTTGACGGTGCCCGTGCCGATATCGATCAACTGCCGGCGAAGAAACAGGTCCTGGATGAGGCGGGCATAGTCGGCCGCGTCGATGATATTGGCGGCGCCGGCGGCCAGTTCGGCCAGATAGCGCGCGCCTCCAAGGTCCTTCAGGCTTTCTTCCTGTTCGAATTGTCGGCGGAGCGTGGTCGCGGTCGCTTGCCTGCCGCCTTCGATCAGCCGCTGGATCGCCTCGAAAATGCGTTGATGCGCCAGATCGGCGAACGCTTCGGGGCCGATAAGGTCCGAAACGCGGTCGAAGGCGCTGTTGTTGACGAGCAACGCGCCAAGCAGCGCCATCTCGACGCCGATGTCGGCGGGCGCCTCACGGTGCGGCGGTCCGCCGTCGCCATGGGCAGCGTCGGGGAAGGGGCGGAGAGGTTCTGGTTCAGCCATGGCGGCAATCTACGCCGACTTCATGGCAAACGCACGTTCAACCCAGAGCCTTCGGGACGGTCGAGCGTGAATTGCGGGGATCGAATCGCCAAAGCCAGCATAAACCCTTCCATTTCGCGCATGGACACGCCATAACATTTCTATTCCCACACATTCGGACGCGTCGGTGTGCGGCGGTCGGGCGAAATCCTGGCCACGAGCAGAAACCCGCGATCCGAATTAGAGACCTTGGAGGAGTTCGCCCCATGTCTGGTCCGCTCATGCCCCAGGCGACCGCCGTCTGGCTGATCGACAACACGACACTGACCTTCGAGCAGGTTGGCGAGTTCTGCGAAATGCATCCGCTTGAGGTGCAGGCGTTGGCCGACGGCGATATCGGCCAGGGGATCAAGGGCCGCGACCCGATCACGTCCGGCGAGCTCTCGCGCGATATCATTTCAGCCTGCGAAGCCGACGCCACGAAATCCTTGAAGCTGTCCAAGCTCTCCGTGCCGCGCGCGGCGGAGCGCACCAAGGGACCGCGCTATACCCCGGTCGCCAAGCGCCAGGACAAGCCCGATGGCATCGCCTGGCTGGTCCGCAATCATTCCGAGCTTGCCGATTCGCAGATCGTGAAACTGATCGGCACGACCAAGAACACCATCGGCGCCGTGCGCGATCGCAGTCACTGGAACAGCGCGAATATTCATGCGCGGCACCCTGTCGATCTTGGCCTCTGCACCTATATGGAGCTTTCGACCGCTGTCGAGAAAGCGCGTTCGAAGCTGACCGCGGAGCAGCGCGACGCCTTGGAAGCCAAGGACCGGGCGCGCCTGGAAATTGCCGATGCGCCGCCGGAAGAGAACAAAAGGGCGCCGTCGATCGAAGACTTGTTCCGCCACTAGATCGAACCAATCTCAGGCTAAATCGCCGAAGATTGGATATTTCGATCGATATCAATAAGGTAGAGCATGGGCGGCGCGCCTGTCTGGACGCGCCATGCTGTAATCGACCTTACACAGCCGGGCCTACAGCTCTAGGCCTCAGAGGAGAGTGTGACCATGGGATGGATTGCCTGGATTGTCGTCGGCCTGATCGCCGGCGCGCTCGCCAAGATGGTTATGCCGGGGCGCGATCCCGGCGGCATCATCGTCACGATCGCTATCGGCATCGCAGGCGCCCTGGTCGGCGGCTTCGTGGGCCGCGAACTGGGAATCGGCGCGGTGACGGGCTTCAATCTCGTGACGGTGCTGACCGCGACAGGCGGCGCCGTGCTGTTGCTCGCAATCTTCCGCGCGATCAATCGCTAGATCAAACCAGTCTTAGGCGGAAACGCCCGAGACTGGATAATTTGATCGATATCAATAAAGTAGAGCATGGACCGCGCGTCCACCTGGACGCGTCATGCTCTAGAGCGCATCGCGTTCACTCGATAATCGGTTGATCGCCTTTGATCTGAGTTCGGTGCATCAGGCGCCGCGCGCTGGCGTCGAAGGCGTCGCGCCGGTGCAGCACGGCGAGATTGCTCCAGATCAGCAGATCTCCCGCCCGCCAGGAATGGCGCCAGACATGCTCCGGCCGGGTCGCGGCCGCCCATAGCCGGTCGAGCATGCGCTCGCTTTCCGCGAGTGGCAGGCCGTCGATGTAGGCGTGGGGGCGGCGTCCGAGGAAGAGCGCGCGGTTTCCGGTTCGGCTGTCCCGGCGGACGATGGGATGCCGGGCGCCGACGGTCTCCGTCGGGTCGGCTGGCTCGACGTGACCGCGCCTGAGCATCCCGGCGGAATTGTGCGCGGCGTCGTGGACGAGCGTCAGTCCGGCCGTGGCTTCGCGCAAATCCGCATCCAAAGCCTCGAAGGCGCGGAACTGATTGGCGAAATAGGTGTCGCCCTGGCCTTCCGGAACCTCGATCGCATAGAGGATCGCTGCTTTCGGCGGCGCCGCGATATAGGTCATGTCCGCATGCCAGACCGCTTCGCCCGCGCCCAGGTTGCCGACCGGCCGCCCGCCTTCCACGATGTTCGAGATCACGTTGATCATCGGAAACGCCGGCAGGAATGGCGCGCCATAGGGATTGGGGCCAGGGGGATCCAGTTCGCCAAAGATTTCAGAGAACCTCTGAAGCGTCGGATCGTCGAGCGACTGATTGCGGAGCAGCAGGACGAGATGCGCGTCGAGCGCATCCCGAAGCGCCGCCTTGGCCGCAGGCGCCAGCGCCATGGCCGCATCGAGCTCGGTGATTTCCGCGCCGAGCGCCGCTTCGAAGGGGATTATCTGCACGCGCTTCCGCCTCGCTGAAATCGTTGACCCGCCGCCATGAGATGGCGATAGAGTAGCGGACCTTCGTCGCGCCCGGAACCGGACTGTAAGCCCCATGCCGAAATCGCCAAGCCCCTACGACACGCATCTGGACAAGAACCCTGCGAACTATCAGCCGCTGACCCCGCTGCAGTTCCTGGAAAGGGCGGCCTGGACCTATCCCGACAGGCTGTCGGTCATTCACGGCGGGCGGCGGATGACGTGGGCGGAAACGCGGGAGCGCTGTCACCGGCTGGCGGATGCGCTGGCGAAGCGCGGCATCGGCAAGGGCGACACCGTCGCGGTCATGGCCTCCAACACGCCGGAGATGATGGAACTGCATTTCGGCGCGCCGCTGACAGGCGCCGTGCTCAACACCATCAACACCCGGCTCGACGCGGCGATCGTCGGCTTCATCCTGGACCATGGCGAGGCCGATGTGGTGTTTGTCGACCGCGAGTTCTCCGGCGTGATGCGAGAAGCGCTGGCAAGCGCCAAGGTCAGGCCAATCGTCATCGACATCGACGATCCCGAATATGACGGCCCCGGCGAACGGATAGGCGAATCCGATTTCGAGGCCTTCATCGCGGGCGGCGATCCAGGCTTTTCTTACCGCGCGCCCGACGACGAATGGGATGCGATCTCGTTGAATTATACTTCGGGCACGACGGGCGACCCGAAGGGCGTCGTGTATCACCATCGCGGCGCCTATCTGAACGCCGCCGCCAACGCGATCACCTGGTCGATGCCGCAGCATCCGGTCTATCTCTGGACGTTGCCGATGTTCCATTGCAACGGCTGGTGCTTTCCCTGGACCATCGCGCTGCAGGCGGGGACCCATGTCTGCCTGCGCGCCGTCCGCGCCAAGCCGATCTTCGACGCGATCGCCGATCATAAGGTCGACCATCTCTGCGGGGCGCCGATTGTCCTGAACCTGATCGCGAACGCGGCGCCGGGCGACCGCCGGGACTTCGATCACACGGTCAAGATCATGACCGCTGCCGCGCCGCCGCCGCCATCGACCCTGGAGAAGATGGAGGCGCAAGGCTTCGATGTGACCCATGTCTATGGCTTGACCGAAACCTACGGCCCCAGCGTGGTCTGCGCCTGGCACGAAGCGTGGGACGACCTGCCGCCCGCCGACCGCGCAGCCGTCAAGGCGCGCCAGGGCGTGCGCTATGCGATGCTGGACGGGCTGGACGTGATCGACCCGGAGAGCATGCAAGCCGCGCCGCGGGACGGCGAAACCATCGCCGAAGTGATGATGCAGGGCAACATCGTCATGAAAGGCTATCTCAAGAACCCCAAGGCCTCGGACGCGGCGTTCGCCGGCGGCTGGTTCCATTCCGGCGACCTCGGCGTCATGCACGAAGACGGCTATGTCGGGATCAAGGACCGGTCGAAGGACATCATCATTTCCGGCGGCGAGAACATCTCCTCGGTCGAGGTCGAGCAGGTGCTTTATCGGCATCCCGCCGTGTCCGAGGCCGCGGTCGTCGCCAAGGCGGACGAGAAATGGGGCGAGACGCCCTGCGCGTTTCTCGAGATCAAGGACGGCGTCACGGCGCCGAGCGTCGAGGACATCATTCAGTTCTGCCGGAAGAATCTGGCGAGCTTCAAATGCCCGCGCCATGTGGTGTTCGGCCCCTTGCCGAAGACATCGACAGGGAAGGTCCAGAAGTTCGTATTGCGTGAGCGGGCGAAGGCGATATAGCGCCGCTTTTCGCCGCGCAGAGGCCCCGATACGCCGCTTTGGGTTTGACAGGGCCCATGCGCGTCTTGTATCTAGCCCCATCGCGCGCCAACCGGACGGTTCGGCGCGTCTTTGTTGTGATGAATTGAAGGCTGGTCCCATGAAGGTCGTGCGCTCCTTGAAGACGATTAAGAACCGCCATCGCGCGAGCCAGATCGTGCGCCGTCGCGGCCGCATCTACGTCATCAACAAGGAAGTCCGGAAGTTCAAAGCTCGCCAGGGCTAAGACTGACGGCGCGGCCCGCCCGCTTGGCGGAAAGGCTGCTTGCATAATCTTTGCCGCTCCGGTTACCTCACGCGACGCTCAAGTCCCGCACGAGGTATCTGGCCTGGATGCAAACGAATTTTACGCTAGCCCAGCTTCAAGACGCGGACGTGGCGGAATCGGAGAAGATTCTGCGAACCTGCGTGCATTGCGGCTTCTGCACGGCGACCTGCCCGACATACGTCCTGCTTGGCGATGAACTGGATAGCCCCCGCGGCCGCATCTACCAGATCAAGGACATGCTGGAGAACGACCGCCCGGCGACGGCGACGGTCGTCAAGCATCTTGATCGCTGCCTGTCCTGTCTCTCCTGCATGACGACCTGCCCATCGGGCGTGCACTATCAGCACCTGATCGACCATGCCCGGCATCACGTCGAGAAGACCTTCAAGCGGCCCTTCCTGGACCGCGCGCTGCGGGCGGCGCTGCCGCATATCCTGCCTTATCCGAACCGCTTCCGCGCGGCCTTGGCGGCGGCGTGGTTCGCCCGGCCATTCGCCCGGTTCGCTCCCGGCCGGCTGGGGGCGATGCTGCGCCTGACGCCCGCGTCCATCCCGCCCCGGTCGCCGATCGAGGGGCCTGGCGTGCACCGGGCCGAGGGGACGCGCATCAAGCGCGTCGCGCTGCTCGCCGGCTGCGCCCAGCAAGCGCTGGACCCGGCCATCAACGAAGCGACGATCCGCCTGCTGCAACGCCACGGCGTCGAGGTGACGGTCGCCAGGGGCGCCGGCTGCTGCGGGGCGCTTGTTCATCACATGGGCAAGGCCGAGGCCGGCCATGCCGCCGCCCGGCAGAATATCGACGCCTGGACCGCCGAAATGGAGGGCGAGGGGCTGGACGCGATCGTGATCAACGCCTCCGGCTGCGGTACGAGCGTCAAGGATTATGGCTTCATGCTGCGCGAAGACCCGGCCTATGCGGCGAAAGCTCAGGCGGTTTCGGCGATCACGCGGGACATTGTCGAGGTCATGCTCGAGATCGGCCTCAAAAACCCGCGCCCGCCAGAAATGCTTCGCCTGGCCTATCATTCCGCCTGTTCGATGCAGCACGGCCAGCAATTGAAGGACGAGCCGAAAGCCTTGCTGGAGGACGCGGGCTTCCGGGTCATGACCCCGGCGGAGCCGCATCTCTGCTGTGGCTCGGCGGGGGTCTATAACATTCTGCAGCCGGAAATCGCCGGGCGGCTGAAAGCGCGCAAGGCCGCCAATCTGGCGAAACTGAAGCCGGATGCGATCGCCGCCGGAAACATCGGCTGCATGACCCAGTTGCAAGGCGCCGCCGGCGCGCCGGTCGTGCATACGGCGGAACTGCTTGACTGGGCGACTGGCGGGCCGAAACCGAAGAAGCTCGGAGGGATCGCCTGAGCGTCGATAGTCGGTTCGAGATCGCTCGGTCGATCAGGCCTTCGGCTTGCTGCGGCGGCCCATGATGTAGGCGGGAATGAGCGCCGCCGCGGCGATCGCGGCCGTCAGCATGAATGTGTCCTGAAAGCCTTGCGTGTGGCCCTGAGCGTAAACTGCGTCGCCCAGATAGAGCAGCGCGCCCGCCGATGCGTCCGCGGCCGAAACGCCGGCGTCGCGCATCAACCCGGCCGTGATCGCCAGCAATTCCTGACTGGCCGAATTGTCGGGCGTCTGGCTGGCGGCGATGGTCTGGACGTGGACCGCCGTGGCGCTTTCCAGAAAGACCACCATCAGGTTGACGCCAGCGGCGCCGCCGAGCGTCCGAACAAAGTTCACCATGCCGGCCCCCTGGCTGACCTGCTCCGGTCTCAGCGATCGGAGCGCGCCGGTATTCAGCGAGGGAATGATCAGGGAAAGCCCGAAGCGGTTGACCAGCGTGAAGAAGACGAAAAGCCAATATGGCGTATTGGCGTCCGAGACCGACATCAAAAGAAAGCCGACGCCGAACCAGAACAGGCCGGCCATGATCAGGATATGGGCCGGGAACCGGTCGACCAGGCGCCCGGCCGTCGGGAACATCACGACCATCAGCATCCCGGCCGGGATCAGGGCGACGCCGGCCTTCGTCGCGGAGAAGCCCTGGACCTGCTGCATGAAGACGGCGATCGCGTAGATCGATCCAAACATCCCGAAGCCGAAGATGATCCCGACGACGGCGGCGGAGGCGAAGCGCGGATTGGCGTAGAGGCGCAAGTCCAGCATCGGCGCCTTGGCCGTGAGCTGGCGCCAGATGAATATCAGGGTCGAGAGGACGCCAAGCGTCAGCTCAAGCACGATCCGATCCGACGACCAGCCGAAACGATGGCCGCTCGCCATGCCGTCCAGCAGCAAGCCAAGGGCGCATGCCATGAAGAACAGGCCGGCCCAATCGAAGCGTCGGGTCATGGTCGTGCTGCCCGAGGGCAGGAAGGCGCCGCCGGCCAGGGCCGCGCCGAACGCCATGGGCAGCGGCAGCAGGAACACGTAGCGCCAGCCAAGTTCGTCCGTGACGATGCCGCCAAGCGCGGGGCCGAGGGCCGGGGCGAGGACGACCCCCAGGCTGAACATGCCCATGGCCGCGCCCCGGCGTTCCGGCGGAAACACGGTGAAGATGATCGCCATGGTGAAGGGCTGGATCAAACCGGCGCAGAAGCCCTGGATGACCCGCGCCACGATGATCGTGTTCATATCCGGCGCGCCAGCCGCCAGGAACGACCCGCTGACGAAAGCCGCCATGGTCGCCAGGAACACGGCGCGCTGGCCGAAGCGCTGCTGCAGCCAGGACGTCAGCAGCATTGCTCCGGTCATGGCGGCGAAATAGGCGGTGGAGAGCCACTGCGCCTGATCCTGGCCGACGCCGAAGGCCCCCATGACGGCGGGCACGGCCGTGTTGACGCTGGTCGACGACAGCACCATGGCGATCATGCCGATCAGGCCGGAGCCTGTCATCAGCCAGCGCTCAGTCTCCGTGTAGTGCTGATAGCTTTGGCCGGCGGCAATCGCCATTGCAGCTTACAAGGCTTCGGCGACGTTGATATCGACCTCGACCATCATGCCTGGCGCAAGCTGGCGGGGCTGCTCGACGAACACGATCTTGACCGGAATGCGTTGGGTCACCTTGGTGAAATTCCCGCTTGGATTTGGCGTTGGCAGAAGGGCGAAACGCGAGGTCGCCGCCGTGCCGATCCGTGCGACCCGACCGACAAACTTGTCGTCGGGGAAGGCGTCGACCGTCACTTCGACCCGCTGGCCGACCTTGAGGCGCCTGACCTGAGTTTCCTTGATGTTCGCTTCGATCCAGACATCCTCCGGGTCGTGCATCATCAGCAGGCGCCGGCCTTCGCCGACGAATTCCCCTTGCTCGATGAAGACGCGGTCGATGATGCCCGCCTTGGGCGCCCTGACGGCGCGTTGCTCGATCAGGGCTTCGTGACGGGCGATCTGCGCGCCCAATTGCGCCTCCCGAAAGGCCAGGCTGGCAAGCTCGCGCTCGATTACGGTGAGTTCGCCTTTGTCCGCTTCCGCTTCCGCCGCCTCGCCGCGAGACGAGGCGATCTCGGCGTCCGCGCGCCGCACTTCGCTCAGCAGGCGGGACACATCCGCTTGCGCCCGGTCCAGCCGCGCCTTGGCGATGACGCGCCGCTCAAACAGATTTTGGAACCGCGCAAGTTCCTGCTTCGCCAGCGTCAGGTCGGCTGACAGCGAATCGCGCCTGGCCTGTTGGGCGCGGACGCTGGTCAAGCGGGTTTGATAGCGGCTGTCGGTCTGACGGGTGACCATATCGGTCTTGGCGGCATATTGCCCGCGTTCGGTGCGGATGGCGGCAAGCTCGGCGCGGAGCGCTTCAAGTTCGTAGATCTGAATCTTGTCGTCGATCTGCGCCAGAAGTTCGCCAGCTGCGACCGTCTGTCCGGCATCGACGATCAGTGTCTTCAGCATGCCGTCAACCCGGCTGCCGACAGTGACATGATCGGTCACGACACGGGCGTCATATTCATAGACATGGGTCATGCGCAGCATGACTTCCCGGGCGGCGAAGCCGATAGCGATAAGGGCCACGAGCCCGATGACCGCATTCCTGAGGAGTTTCGAGCTTTGCCGAAAGCGGCCGCGGCGCGCAGTGGGCGGCGGCGCGATCTGGGCAGGTTCTTCGGGCTTCGTGGGCGCTTCCGCCATTTCAGGCTATCTCCTCTGCCGGCGCTTTCGCCAGCGTTTCAAACCGCGCGATCAGGCGCCGCGTCAAAGCGTCGGCGGCTTGCAGCTCGGCGGCGTCCGCGTCGCTCAGGACCTCCTGGCGCAACGACGTCGCGATCTCATCGACGACATGGAACTTGGCTTCCCCCAGCGCCGTCAATCGCACCCGCTTGACCCGCCGGTCCTGTTGGTCCTCCCGGCGGTTGACCAGCCCCGCTTTCTCAAGCTGGTCGATCTGGCGGACAAGCGTCGGCCCGGTGACGCCGGCGCGTTCCGCCAGGTCCAGCTGCGCCATGCCGTCCTCCGGCGCCTCGTGCAGATGCACGAGCAGCAGCCAGCGAGCCTGCGACAGCCCTAATGGCCGCAGTCGATTATCGAGCTCGGTTCGCCAGAGACGGGCGAGATGCCCAACCTGTCGGCCGAAAGAAGGCGGATACGCCATGCCGTCCATATCCACTTTACGGGGACGCACATAATTGCGACGCTATATATTAGCATCCTAACTAAAAAGATGTGAAGCAGGTTCGTTCAGCGTTGCAAGCTGAGGCCGATCTTCAGTCTGGGCGGCATGAGGTCGACGGGGCTACGGCTCGCACGGTCGCCCCTTGGCGTCAGCGTGTTTCAGACCTTGCCGTGGCAGTGCTTGTATTTCTTACCGGAGCCGCAAGGGCAGGGCTCATTCCGGGGGACGCGGCCCCATGTGGCCGGATCGTTCTGATCGACCGCCGCATTGTGGACCGTGCGCGACTGGCGCGGCTCCTGCAGCGACCGGCGCGGCGGTTCAGCCCCGTCGCCGCTCAACATCGGCTCGGCCTCGGGATGCTCTTCGCGCATGGGGCCCGGCTGGGTCATCGGCCCGGGCTCCGGCACGGGCGCCTGGATCTGGAGATGCAGCAAAGAGGCCGTCACGATGCTGCGCAGGCGCCCAAGCATGGTTTCAAACAGCTCGAAGGCTTCATGCTTGTATTCGTTCAAGGGATCGCGTTGGGCGTAGGCCCGAAGGCCGATGCCCTGTCGGAGATGATCCAGCGCTAGCAGATGTTCCTTCCAGACCTGATCGAGCAATTGCAGGAGCACGCTCTTCTCGGCGAACCGCATCATGTCAGGGCCGAAATTCGCGGCCTTCTCGGCGAGCCGACGATCAATGTCGCCCAGAATGCGATCCCGGATTTCCTCATCCGCGATGCCTTCTTCCTGAGCCCATTCCGGGACCGAGTATTCCAGGCCGAGATTGGCGAGCAGCGCCGCCTGCAGGCCGATCGCATCCCATTGGTCCGGCAAGGCGTTCGGCGGAATGTGGGACGCGACAAGGTCTTCGACGACCTGCCGGCGCATGTCCTCGACATCATCGCGGACGTCGTCGGCATCCATGATTTCGCGGCGTTGTTCGTAGACGACCTTCCGTTGATCGTTCATCACATCGTCGAAGCGCAGCAGGTTCTTGCGGATTTCGAAATTGCGCGCCTCGACCTTGCCTTGCGCCTTTTCGAGCGCCCGGTTGATCCAGGGGTGCACGATCGCTTCGTCGTCCTTGAGGCCGAGCCGGCGCAGCACGCTGTCCATGCGCTCCGAGCCGAAGATGCGCATCAGATCGTCTTCGAGGCTGATATAGAATTTCGAGGCGCCCGGGTCGCCCTGGCGGCCCGACCGGCCGCGAAGCTGGTTGTCGATGCGCCGGCTCTCGTGGCGTTCTGTCGCAAGCACGAAGAGCCCGCCGGCGGCGAGGGCGATTTTCTTGTCGGCCGCGATCTCCGTGTCGATCGCTTCGATGATGCGTTCGCGTTCGGCTTCGTCCGTGACGTCCGCCAATTGGGCTTCGCGCATCATGTCGCGATTGCCGCCAAGCTGAATGTCCGTGCCGCGTCCGGCCATGTTGGTCGCGATCGTGACCGCGCCGGGCTTGCCGGCCAGCGCGATGATCTTGGCCTCTTGCTCGTGATAGCGCGCGTTCAGGACCTGATGCGGGATGCCGGCCTTATCGAGATGCCCGGAGAGCCCCTCGGATTTTTCGATGGATACCGTGCCGACGAGGATCGGCTGGCGGTTGGTATGGCGTTCCTGGATTTCCTTGACGATCGCCCGGTTCTTTTCGGCCATGGACCGATAAACCTCGTCGTCAAAATCCTTCCGCATCACGTTGACATTGGTCGGAATTTCGACGACGCGCAGCTTGTAGATTTCCTCGAACTCGCCCGCTTCGGTCATGGCCGTGCCGGTCATGCCGGCGAGCTTCGGGTAGAGCCGGAAGTAATTCTGGAACGTGATCGACGCGAGCGTCTGGTTCTCGACCTGGACCTCGACGCCTTCCTTGGCTTCAAGGGCTTGATGCAGACCCTCGGAATAGCGGCGGCCTTCCATGGCGCGGCCGGTAAATTCGTCGATGATGACGACCTTGCCGTCCCGGACCATGTAGTCGGTATCGCGCTCGAACAGGGTCTGCGCCCGGAGCGCCTGATTGACGTGGTGCACGATGGAGACGTTGACGATGTCGTAGAGCCCGCCTTCCTTCAGGATGCCAGCTTCCTTCAGCGCGGCTTCGATTTTTTCCGTGCCGACGTCGGTCATGCCGACCGCGCGCGCTTTCTCATCCTTTTCATAGTCTTCGGGCGTGACATGGCGGACCACGTCATTGACCAGACGATATAGTTCGGACGACTGCTCAGCGGCGCCGGAGATGATCAGCGGCGTTCTGGCCTCATCGATCAGGATCGAATCAACTTCATCGACGATGGCGAAATTGAACGGCCGCTGCACCATGTCGTCCAGGCGGAACTTCATGTTGTCGCGGAGATAGTCGAAGCCGAACTCGTTGTTCGTGCCATAGGTGACGTCGCAGGCGTATTCCCGGCGGCGTTCGTCGTCCATCAGGCCATGGACAATGCACCCGACCGAGAGACCGAGGAAGTTGTAGACGGCGCTCATCCATCCGGCGTCGCGTTTCGCCAGATAGTCATTCACCGTAATGACATGCACGCCTTTTTGCTGAATGGCGTTCAGGTAGACCGCCAGCGTCGCGACCAGAGTCTTGCCTTCGCCGGTCTTCATTTCCGCGATCATGCCGTTGTGCAGCACGAGGCCGCCCATCAACTGCACATCGAAATGGCGCTGGCCCAGCGCGCGCTTGGCGGCTTCGCGGACGGCCGCGAACGCCTCGGGCACGAGCGCGTCGAGCTTTTCGCCGCCGTCGAGCCGCGCCCGGAACTTCGCCGTCAGCCAGCGAATCTCGTCGTCCGAGAGCGCCTCGTAGTCCGATTCGAGCGCATTGACGGCGGTGACGACGCTGCGCAGCGTCTTAACGTATCGGTCGTTGGCCGAACCAAAAACGCGCTTAACGATTGCGCCAATCATGAATGCCTCGATTTCCTGGAGCCGTGGGGCCGGAACCCTGTCTATGCAATCTTTAAAAATCGCCTGGATCGCGTAGGGTTGACAGATAAGTGCGCCCTGCGGCCCTGTCAACGAAGCGGCTGCCGGTCGCGGTCATGCATCACGTGGAATTCAATTGAGGAGACGCCCATGCGCGGCGGATTTATTGTGGTCGGCGCGGCCATTCTGTTCGGGATGGCGTCGCCCGCCGCCGCACAGCAGCCTGGAATACCCGCCCCGGCGGCTATGCCGGGCGACGGCGCCACCGTCGTCGCGCGGATCAATGGCGAGGCGATTACCATGGACCGGCTGAAGCGCGCGCTTGCGACCTATAACCGCGATCTCGGCCAGCTTGCCCCGGAAGCCTATTACGTAACCGTGCTCGACCGGGTGATCGATCAGGAACTGGCGTCCCGGGCCGCATTGCAGCTTGGCCTGGAGCAGCAGCCGGAAATTCAGGCCCGGCTCGCGGAAGCGCGGGCGAATGTTCTGGCAGGCGCCTTCCTCGGCAAAGTCGCGGCCGACGCTTCCGACGAGGTCACGCTCCGCCGACGCTATGAAGCGATGGCGCAAGCGGGTATCAGCCAGGTCAGCGCCCGGCATATTCTGGTCAAGACCGAGGCTGAAGCCGCCGCCCTGATTGTAGAGCTGCAGCGCGGCGCGGATTTCGCGACGCTGGCGCAGCAGCATTCCGTCGGACCCAGCGGCAAGAGCGGCGGCGATCTCGGCTTCTTCATGCACAAGCAGATGGTCAAGCCGTTCGCGGACGCGGCGTTCGCCCTGGCGAAGGGCGCATTCACCGATAAGCCGGTCGAGACCCGTTTCGGCTGGCATGTCATCAAGGTAGAAGATACCCGCGCCGGGCCGCCGCCCGCGTACTACGAGGTCCGCGACGAACTTGAGGAGCAATTGCGCACCGAGGCGATGATCAGCGCGCTCCAGGGCCTGCGCCAGAACGCCGTCGTCGAGCGGTTCGGGCCGAATGGCGCGCCCTTGCCGAATACCGATTGCGACCGCTAATCCGATCCGTCCTGTGCGATCGATAGCTCGATAGAGAGAAAGACTGCCATGTTGAAGACATCTCCGCTGGCGCCCGCCAGCCAGCCGAAACTGCCGCCGATCGACGGCGTGAAGATCGCCGCGATGAATAGCGGCATCCGCTACAAGGGCCGGGACGACGTCATGCTGATGACGTTCGATCCTGGCTCCGTCATGGCGGGCGTGGTGACCAGGTCCAAGACCCGCTCGGCCCCGGTCGAGCAGTGTGTCGACGCGCTCAAGGCCGGGGGCCGGGCGCGCGCGGTCGTGGTCAATGCCGGCAACGCCAACGCCTTCACTGGGCGCGCCGGCGATATGACGGTCATGCAGACGGTGGAAGCAGCGGCGCGGGCGCTGCAATGCCAGGCCGACGAGGTGTATGTCTCGTCGACCGGCGTGATCGGTCAGGTGGTGCCTGTCGGCGCCATTCCGAAATGCGTCGAGGCTTTGCCGGCAAAGTTGAGCGCCGATGGCTGGGCCGCCGGCGCGGCTGCGATCATGACGACGGATACCTTCGTCAAGGTCGCGACCCGGCAGGCGAAGATCGGCGGCGCGGCCGTGACCTTGAACGGCATGGTCAAGGGATCGGGCATGATCGCGCCGGACATGGCGACGATGCTGGGCTACATGGCGACCGACGCGGCGATCCCGCAGCCCATTCTGCAAGCCTTGCTGTCCCGTGCGGTCGAGAAGACCTTCAATTGCATCACGGTCGATAGCGATACCTCGACCTCCGACACGGTGCTGCTGGCGGCGACGGGCAAGGCGGGCAATGCCGTGCCGCAGTCGGCCGGCGATCCGGCGCTCAAGGACTTCAAGCGCGCGCTGCAGGAGATTTGCCTCGATCTCGCCCAACAGGTCGTTCGGGACGGGGAGGGCGCATCGAAGTTCATCGAAATCCGCGTGTCGGGCGCCACGTCGGCGGGGGCCGCGAAAACCATCGGGCTCGCGATCGCGAATTCGCCGCTCGTCAAGACCTCCATCGCGGGCGAGGACCCGAACTGGGGTCGGATCGTCATGGCGGTCGGCAAGTCCGGCGCCAAGGCCGAACGCGACAAGCTCAAGATCGCAATCGGCGGCGTCGAGATCACGGCGAGCGGCATGGTGGTCGAGGGGTTTGACGAAGGCCCAGTCGCCGCGCATATGCGCGGCAAGGAGATCGCAATCGATGTCGATATCGGGCTTGGCCGCGGCCGCGCCACGGTCTGGACTTGCGATCTGACCCACGGCTATATCGAAATCAACGGAGATTACCGCAGTTGATGGAGGGCGGCATTCCGACCCTGCTCGTCGTCGCGGTCGCCTTGATCGACCGCGACGGCCGCACGCTCCTGGCGCAGCGCCCGCCGGGCAAGCAGATGGCCGGGCTCTGGGAATTCCCGGGCGGCAAGGTCGATCCTGGCGAGACGCCGGAAACGGCGCTGATCCGCGAGTTGAAGGAGGAGCTCGGCATCGACGCCGAAGCCTCTTGCCTGTCGCCGTTCACCTTCGCGAGCCACACTTACGAGACGTTTCATCTGTTGATGCCGCTTTATGTTTGCCGGGTCTGGCAGGGCCGCCCTTCGGGCCAGGAAGGCCAGCGCCTGGCCTGGGCTTTGCCTGAGGAAATGCAGGATTATCCGATGCCGCCCGCCGACAAGCCCCTGGTCGCCATGCTGCGCGACCTGCTGTGAGCGATCCGATCGGCGTTATCCGTATCGGCGCATTCTTCCAGGGTCCGACCGATCAGGGACAAGGCGGATGGACGGCCTCGAAGCTCGCCGCATGCGCCGATGGTCCGGTGACGATCCGCTTGCTGCGCCCCATTCCGCTGGAGACCGATCTCGCCGTGGTTCGTGATGGCGTCGATCTTTGGCGCTTGTGCGATCCTCGCCAGGACGACGGCGGCGCGATCATGGAAGCGGCCCGATGGACGCCAGCGTTTCAGGACACGGCGTCGGTGCGGGTGGAGGATGCCGCGGCGGCGCGGAGGACGTTCGTTTATGCGCGCCGGACCCATCCCGTGCCCCACTGCTTTTCCTGCGGATTACGCAGCGGGTCGATGGGCGTTCATGTCGGCCGGCTGAGCGACGGCCGCTATGGCTGCGACTGGTCGCCGCCCAGTTGGGCGATTGATCGGGCGGGCGTTGTCGATCCGGGAGTGATCTGGGCGGCGCTCGATTGCGCGGCTGGCTGCTATGTCAGCGCGGATGGGGCGGTTCCGCTGGCTTACACGGCGCAGTACGCTGTCGAAATCGTCCGGCCGATCGAGCCGGGAGCAGCCTATGCGATCGTCGCATGGGCCGGCGACGGTCCCGCAGAGTGGCAGGGCCGCAAGCGCCAGGCTGCTTCAGCAGCCTTTGACCGGGACGGGCGTATCGTCGCGCGCTCGACCTCGCTCTGGGTCGCCCCGCGAGCAGCTTGAAAGTGCTAGAGTAGCGCAGCCGCGATCGCCATGCTGCCTACAGCGCCCAGCGTCAGCCCAAACGCCAGTCCGCATAAACCGGCAGCCCACCGGCTGACCCGAACAGATAGTCCATTCACAACGAAAGCCCCCTTGACCCGTGCAAGAAGCATTTCGGCCAAAAATGCTTAACGAACGGTTGACGCCGAAGCCGCTGCGGCCGCAGTGCGCTTGATCGGGGTGTGGATAACTTTGCCGCTTCTAGATTCGTGCTGCTGGCGGCTCGACGGCTTTCGCGACCCGCTCGCGGCGAAGCGCATATAGGCCGCTGGCGATGACGATCGCGCCGCCGACGAAGGTCCAGACGTCCGGAACATCGCCAAATGCGAGCCAGCCCATGAATACCGCCCAGACTGGCATGGTGTAACCGAATGGCTGCAGCGTCGACGCCGGCGCCAGTTTATATGCGGCCGGCAGCAGGAAATGGCCGACCGATCCGAGGATGCCGATCGCGACCAGCCAGAGCCATGCATCGGGCGTGGGCGACCGCCAGACGAACGGCGCGATGCTGGAAAAGCAGATCAAGCCGACGGCGGCCGTGAACAGCGTGGTCGTTTCGGCAGAATCATGGGCGGCGACTGCGCGCAGCAGGACCTGATAGACCGCCCAGCCGCCCGCTGCGGCAAGCGCGATCAGGGAAACCGGATCGAAGACGCCGAGACCGGGGCGAATGATGATCAACACGCCGACAAACCCAAGGCCGACGGCGAAGCAGCGCCGGGGGCCGATCCGCTCGCCGAGAAAGAGCGCAGCCAATGCCATCACCAGCAGGGGCGATACCGCGGCGATCGCATGGACGTCGGCAAGCGGCATTCGGCTGAAGGCGAAGATGAAAGCCGACATCTCGACGACGAGGATGAAGGCGCGAACGAGCTGCATCCGCGGCCGGGCCGAGCGCGCGGTGCGTCTGAACCCGGCGCGGCCCGCCAGCACGGAGGCGAAGGTCAGAAAGATCCAGAACCGGACCGCCAGGATCTGCGGGATGGCCAAGCTCTCGGTCAAATGCTTCGAAATGGCGTCCATGGATGAAAGCAGGAAGAGCGCGAGCACCATCAAGGCGATCCCGAGCGCCGGCTTGTCCTGATCTGGGGGCATGGGATCAGGCATCGAATGCGATCATCATGGGAGAGAAGCGCCCTTGCGGCTGCGGTCAGGCGGCGGCGAAATTAAATGCAACCGGCCTAGCGCCGACGGCGCGCTTTGGCGATACTCCGGGGCGGAGAACGAGTCCAGCGGCGCGACGGAAGCGTGTGCTGGAACGGGGCGGATGCGCCCGAGTGGGGATGAGGAAGCAGGGGGAAGACTATGGAACTCGTTGAACGACGCGAGGGGTCCGTCGTGGTGCTCGCTGCGTCTGGGCGGATCGATCATCAAACCGCCGAGGCTTTTCAGAAGGCGCTGGAGCCGCATCTTGCAGGCTGTTCGGAAGGCGGCGATAGCATCGTCGTTGAGCTTTCGGGCGTGAACTATGTCTCGAGCGTCGGCTTGCGGGCTTTGCGGCTCGCCTCAAAGAAGGTGAAGGCCCAGAAAGGCCGTATTGCCGTCGCCGCCATGCAGCCGACTGTTGCGGAGGTGTTTCGGATCAGCCGGTTCGACAGCATTCTGCCGGCCTTCGAAACGCTCGATGCAGCCGTCGGCGAATTGCAGGCTTAGAGGGGAAACCTGACATGGAGGTCACGTTCTGGGGCACGCGCGGGTCGCTGCCGACGCCGATGCAGAGCTCGCACATTCGCCAGAAGGCCCGAGCCTTGTTGCGGGCGGCGTCCGGAAAAGTTTTCAAGGATGAAGCCGCGATCGACGCCTTCCTCGACGCGCAGCCATTCTGGACGGCGAATACCTATGGCGGCGATTCGCCCTGCCTGCAGGTCGGTCTGGCGAGCAAGGAACATTTGCTCTGCGATTTCGGATCCGGCGCCCGGCGGCTCGGCGGGGCGATGCTCGGCAAGTTCGGACCAGGCGCGGGCCAGACCTACCATGTGCTGATGTCCCATCTGCACTGGGACCATCTCATGGGCTTTCCGTTCTTTCCGCCAGCTTTCATTCCAGGCAACAGGATCATCATTTACGGCTGCCATGACGATATTGAAGCATCCTTCCGGCGCCAGAATCAGGCGCCGAATTTCCCCGTCGATTTTTCATTCCTCGGCGCGAAGATCGAATTCCGCAAACTGACGGCAGGCGAGACAGTCGAAATCGCCGGCGCCGCGGTGACCCCGAAGCTGCAATTGCATGCGGGAGATTCCTATGGCTACCGGATCCAGGCGGAGGACGCGGTTTTCGTCTATTCCAGCGATTCCGAACACCGGATCGAGGATGAGGCGGCAGGGCAAGGCTTCGTCGATTTCTTCGACAAGGCCGACCTCGTGGTTTTCGACGCCATGTATTCGCTTGCGGACGCGGTCTCCCTGAAGGAGGATTGGGGGCATTCCTCCAATATCGTCGGCGTCGAGCTTTGCCAGCGGGCGGGCGTCAAACGGCTGGCGCTATTTCATCACGAGCCGGTTTATGACGACCAGCGGATCGACCAAATCCTGTCTGATACCCGGCGCTACGAAGAGATTCGAAGGGACGCCTATCCGGGGCACCCGGTTCTTGAGGTATTGGCCGCTTATGACGGTCTGACCGTCGCGCTTTAGCCCATGACATGGGCTGCTTCGATCGCGCGGGTCACGCTGGATTGCCTTCTGGCCTGGCGCGGTTTTGGCCTGTGCGCGGCGGGCGCGCTTATCGGCCTGTTTTCCTTGAGCTTTCAGCCAGGGGTGTTCGCCAATCTCGGGCCCAACTGGTTCGATGCGCTCAATCAGGTTTGGCCACGGCAGCGGATTTCTGAACCGGTGGTCATTGTGGCGATCGATGAGGCGAGCGTCGCCGAGTTCGGGACGTGGCCCTGGCCGCGGGCGCAAACGGCCCGCCTATTCGAACGGATCGCCGCCGCCGGACCCGCGGCGGTCGGCGTCGATATCATTTTTTCCGAAGCCGCCAGCGGGTCTGCCGCCGCGATAGCGCTGCAGCCCGACGTGCCGCTCGACGTGAAGGCGTGGCTCGAAGCGCAGCCGAGCGGCGACGATGCGCTGGCGGCGGCGATCGCGACCGGCCCATTCGTGCTCGCCGTCGGCGACCGTGGCGCCAAGGTTACCGGACCGCCCGACGGAATGCCGCCCGGCATCCTCTACCAGGGACCGGACCCGGCGCCGGCGCTGACCCGGTGGCAGGTCCCATTCACGCCGCTCCGGTCCTTGGCGAACTTCACGGACGCGGCGTCGGGGGAGGGCGTCATTATTCAGGACCCTGGCGTCGATGGCGTGGTGCGCCAGATCGGACAGATATTTCAGGTCGGCGGCGGCCACCTGGCGCCGGGCCTTGCCCTGGAGATGATGCGGGTCGCGAGCGGCGCCAATCGGATCGGGCTGGTGACTGATGCGCGCGGCGTCGACCTTGTCGTGCTGGTTGCTGGCAATGATCCGGTGCTCACGTTGCAAACGGAGCCGGACGGCACGGTGCGGCCCTGGCTTGGCGCGCGCGATGTCTCCCGTGAGGTCTCCGCGCTTGGACTGCTCAACGATGACGCCGAACTTGCAAGGCTCACCGGCAAGCTGGTGCTTGTCGGGTATACGGCCGCGGGCGGCGTCGACAAGCGCGTATCGGCGCTCGGGGAATTGCTGCCGGGCGTCGACATGCATCGCCAGACGCTTGAAGCGATCTTCGATCAGCGGCTGCTGCATCGGCCGACCTGGGCCTTGCGGGCGGAAACGCTTTTCGCGATCGTTCTGATCCTGGCCGCGGCATTTCTGCCGATCCGGTTCCGGATCGGTCCGGGCATGCTGGTCGGCGCTGCCGTCATCCTTGCCCCGCTGGCGATTTCCGCGACGGCCTATCGGGCCAACCTGCTCTTGCTGGACGGCGCCACGCCGGCGCTCGCGGCCTTCGTCGGCTCGCTGACGGGCTTGATGGCCCACCTGATCCTGACCGAGCGGGATCGACGGCGGGCTCAGGCCGTACAGGCGCGCTTCGACGGCGAAATGGCCGCGGCCAAACGCATCCAGATGGGAATTCTTCCCAATGCGGCCGAATTGTTCGCGGGCGAGAGCCGCTTCTCGATCGCGGCGACGAGCGAGCCGGCGCGAACCGTCGGCGGCGACCTCTTCGATTTTTTCCTGCTGGACGATCGCCGCCTGTTTTTCCTCGTCGGCGACGTCGCAGGCAAGGGCCCCGAAGCGAGCTTATTCATGGCGATCTCGAAGTCCTTGTGCAAATCGACCGCGCTCCGCGGCGGCATGGATATCGGGCAAATCCTGACCCAGGCGAATACGGAGATCGCGCGGGACAATCCCGCGACCATGTTTGTCACTGCCTTTGCCGGCATCCTTGATGTCGAATCCGGGGTGCTGGACTATTGCTGCGCGGGCCACGAGCCGCCCTGGCGCGTGCCGCCCGACGGTCCAGCCGTGCGGCTGGAGGGCGTGGGCGGCGGACCGCCGCTCTGCCTGCTCGATGAATTCGACTATGAAACCGACCGGACGACGCTCGCGCCCGGGGAAATGGTCGTCGTCGTCACCGACGGCGTCACCGAGGCTGCCAACCGCGCGGGGGAATTGTTCGGCGTCGAGCGGACCGATGCCGTCATCGCCGATATGCCCGGCGCCCCTGACGCAGCCGCGGCCCTCGATCTCTTGACCCGGCCAGTGCATGACTTCGCAGACGGAGAAGAACCTGCAGACGATCTCACCGCGCTTGTGGTGATCTGGCGCGGCTAGATTTCGCTGGAATAGTGAGGGTTCCCCTTGCGCTGCAGCGCAGATTGTCGTGGTATGGGAAAAATAAAAATGCAGGGGTGCAACGCTCCTCGTTGAACGAACAGGAGAGCGTGATGGCGGAAGATATTGCGATACAAATGCGCAACGTCAACAAATGGTTCGGCAAGTTTCACGTTCTGAAGGATATCAATCTTCAGATTGGACGCGGCGAGCGGATCGTGGTTTGCGGCCCATCGGGTTCCGGCAAGTCGACTTTGGTGCGCTGCATCAATCGCCTGGAGGAACATCAGGAGGGCGATATTGTCGTCGATGGCGTCGAATTGACAAACGATCTGAAGAATATCGATCAGGTTCGTTCGGAAGTTGGCATGGTCTTCCAAAGCTTCAATCTGTTTCCGCATCTGAGCGTGCTTGAGAATTGCACGCTGGCGCCGATCTGGGTGCGCAAGCAGCCGAAGGCGGAAGCCGAAGCGGCGGCTATGAAATATCTGGAACGGGTGAAGATCCCGGAGCAGGCGATGAAATATCCTGGCCAGTTGTCTGGCGGCCAGCAGCAGCGCGTCGCGATCGCGCGCGCGCTTTGCATGAACCCCCGGATCATGCTGTTCGATGAACCGACAAGCGCCCTTGACCCGGAGATGATCAAGGAAGTGCTGGATGTGATGGTCGATCTTGCGGAAAGCGGCATGACCATGGTGTGCGTGACCCATGAAATGGGCTTCGCCCGCCAGGTCGCGAACCGTGTGATCTTCATGGACGGCGGTCAGATCGTCGAAGAAAACGAGCCCGTCGCCTTCTTTGAAAACCCCCGCAACGAGCGGACGCAACTTTTCCTCTCGCAGATATTGCACTAGATCAAACCAGTCTTGGGCGGTGTCGCCTAAGACCGGAGAATTTATTCGTCCTCAAGAAAATGAGATTGACCGCCCTTTGGCGGAAGCGCCAAAGGGCGGATCGGGAGCAATTGGCTGCGGGCGCGAATTCCCGGTCGCGCGCTGGCGCTGGCTGTGGCATGGTCGCTTGGCGCGAACAGGATGCGGACGTGGCGAAATCGGTAGACGCAGCAGACTTTAATTGGAGTGCCCGCAGGGAAATCTGCTGGGTAGAACCGCTCAAATTCGGGGAACGCTAAAGGCCCTGGAGCGCGGGCGGGCTCAGACGAGCACGCCGTTCTCCAGGATCCCAGGCCAATCCCGAACCAAGCCCCAAGCGCGGGGAAGGTGTAGAGACTGGACGGGCGGCGCCTAAGGCGAAAGCTAGGGCGAAGGGACAGTCCAGACCACGAACGCCCATTCGGGCGGCGGCGAAAGTCGAAGTGGTACGAAAATCTGTTTCTCTATGAGAGTGCGGGTTCGAGTCCCGCCGTCCGCACCAATTTTCGCTTCCCGTCTACAGCACCGGCGCCGGCGAATAAGTTGCGATCCGTTCGGCCGCGGCCGCGCGGATAATCGACTCGATCGCCGGGTCGCGGGCCGACAGCTTCTGAAACGCCCGGCGGCGCAGCGCCAGAAGGCGGCAGAAGCCGAGCGAGGTGACATCGGCCGAACGCCTGCGGTGCGGATAGAGGAACGCCAACTCGCCGAAGAAGTCGCCGGTGCCGTAACTCACCGTCGTGTCGCCGACCACGGTCTCGAGTGCGCCCGATGCGACGAAATACATCGTGCCGCCACGCTCGCCCGCTTTCACGACCTGCTCGCCCGGCGTCGAAAATTCGGTGCGGAGGGCTTTGGCCAGGGACCGCTTCTGTTGCGGCGAGAGGGCGGCGAAGACCGGCACGCGATCCAGCAGCGCCGTCGGCGTCATGGTCAGGTCAAGCTTCGGCGGCTGGGCCGCCCGGCGCTCGCGCGCCTCGAGGCCGGCGATAAGGTCGTCATACAATTCCTGGCCGATGACGCCGTCGCTCAACAGGCGGGCATATTGCTGCCGTTCGCGGCGGATGGCGGTGCGCGCGACAAGCGCCGTTTCGACCGACAGGGAATATTTCGGGTATTGGGTCGCAATCGCCTCGATCTCGCCATTGATCGCAACATGACGGTGCTGCATGACCTGCTTCAGGTTGTCGGCGGCATCCGTCCCGATCATCGGTTCGATGGAGCGGCCGACGAAGTCGACCAGGTCGCGAACGAACCGCTCGCTTTCCAGAAGCGTCGTGAAATGCAGCTCGATCGTCGCCCGAAGCGGCCAGTCGAGCCAGAGATAGCGCCGAAGCAGCACCGCGGCGCGAAACGGCTTCGACGGCCGGAGCGCCGTCATCGTCGCCGCGGCATAGCCTTCGCGGCCGTCCATGCGCGCAGCGTCGGCGATGCGGTCGGCGTTCAGGCGGAGCACGGCGGCGGCGCGGCGGCCGATGGCGCCGTCTTCCAGCGCGCGCCGGATCAAGCGGGCTTCCTGGCCGGCGGCGATTGCGAGACCGAGGCGCAGACGCTCGCCGAAGGGGATCCGTTCGCCGGCGGCCTGGGCTTCGGCCTCAGCCTCAACGGCCAGCTTCTGCTCGCCGAGCGCGGCTTCGACGGCGGCGAGGGCCTCCGGCTCCAGGTGTCGTTCCCGGGCAATGTTGCCGACGACGGTGCGGACACGCTCCAGCGAGCCGGCGATGATCTTTTCCCGGAGCGCCATGTCGGTCGCGGACAAGCTGTTCAACTTGAGCTTCCGGGTCAGCCAGGCCAGCGTCGACGCGTTCAGGAAAATCGTGAGCAGCGTATAGGTCGCGGCGATCGCGGCCAGCATGCGAGCGTCGCTGCCGAGCGCCGAAAGGTCCGCGATCGAGAGCGCCAGGACGAGCGTCACCGAACCCCGGACGCCGCCCCAAAGCACCAGATAGCTTTGCTGGCGGGTCAGGGGCGCCGTCAGGCGGATGCGGGCGAGGGCGGGCGTGACGCCCAGCAGGATCACCGCCCGCGCCGCCATGGCCGCCAGGTAGACCACCAATGTCGCCGGTACGATCATCCAATCCAGCGCGCCGATCAGGCCTGGCACGAGGCTCGTCGCGATGATCATGATCAAGGCGTTCGCCCAGAACCCGATCTGGGTCCAGACCGTGCGGACCGTCTGCCAGTTTCCGGGGCCCATGCGCATGAAGCCGGTCCAGCCTGTCATCATGCCGGCGAACACGACTGCGACGACGCCGGAGCCGCCGAAGACCTGCTCAGCCGCGATGAAGGAGCCGTAAGCGACGATGACGGTGACCGAGGCCTCGGCGGCGCTTGAGCGCGACAGCAGCGGATAGATCTGGCCCGCGACCGCCGCGATCAACAGGCCGACGCCGGCGCCTGTGCCGAAGCTGTAAAGAAAATCGTACAAAATCCGCAGGAAGGATGGCGTTATTTCATGGCGCATGACGCCCAGGAGCAATCCGAAAATTGCGATCGCCGCCGCGTCGTTCAGCAAGCTTTCGCCTTCCAGGATGACCAGAAGCCGGCGCGGGGCGCCCAGTTCGCGGAATGTCGAGATGACCGCGCCAGGGTCGGTCGTCGCGACGGCGCTGCCAAGCAACAGGCAGGCTACGAAGGCGATCGGCGTCGCCGCCCAAAGCGCCACGCCGACCAACGCGGTCGCGGTCGCAACCGCCAGCACCGCCATCACCACGACAAGCGCCGTATCCTCCGCCAGCCGCCGGACATTGACCGATAACGTCATCTCGAACAGGAGCGGCGGGAGGAAGAGGTACAGCATCGACTGCGAGTTCAGCGCCAGTTGCTGCACGAACCATTGGTCATAGCTGTCGAGGACTCCGGAATGCACCTCTCCGCCCAGCACCGATGTGACTAAGCCGTAAGTCAGGCCAAGCGCGGCGAACAGCACGGCGACCGGCTGATGCAGCCAGCGCGCCAGGGGCACGGCCAGGGCGGCCACGCCCAAAAGCGCCAGCAGCAGCAGCAAGCCGACAATGACGATGCTCATGACAGGCGTGCGGGCGCGCGCTGCGGCCTGGCCGGGCCATCGGGCAAATCCGGGTGCTGATGCTCAGCCATCGAAGCGCCAATTTCTCGCGGGGGCTTGCCCCGCGCGTCAGGAAGACGTCGCCGCACGCCCGAAGCGCGCGCCCTTCGGCGAAGGCCGGATGGGCATGCCATAAAGGTCGTGGCAGTGTACCATAGCTGCGATCGGCCTTTAATCGGTTGATCGTCCAATAGAAAGATTTTTGAAGGCTCAGGCCTCTCTGACGCCTGCGTTGAAGGATGGACTGTTATGCGGCTCTACCGACTGCCAACGACCAACGGCATCGACGATCTGACCTTGCTGGAGGAAGCGCCGCCGGTTCCGGGGCGGGGTCAGGTGCTGGTGCGGATGCGCGCCGCCGCCCTGAACTATCGCGATCTCATGGTCGCGACGGGGCGCTTCTCGCAAGGCGCCGCGCCGACCGCGCTCATTCCGATGTCCGACGGCGCGGGCGAGGTCGCGGCGATCGGCGATGGTGTCGACCGGGTAGCGGTCGGCGACCGTGTCGCGCCGACCTTCATGCAAGCCTGGCTCGGCGGCCCGTTGCAGGCCCGGTACAACGTCACCGCGCTCGGCGGCAATCTGGACGGCGTGCTGGCCGAATATCGCGTGCTGGATCAGGATGGCGTGGTCCATATTCCGGCCGCCCTGTCCTTCGAGGAAGCGGCGACCTTGCCATGCGCTGCGCTGACCGCCTGGAATGCGTTGTTCGGCGACCGCGTATTGAAGCCCGGCGAAACCGTTCTGGCTTTGGGGACCGGCGGCGTCTCGATCTTCGCCATCCAGTTCGCGCGGATGGCTGGCGCCAAAGCGATCGTGACCTCATCCAGCGACGCGAAGTTGGAGCGAGCAATGGCGCTTGGCGCGACGGCTGGCGTCAACTACGCCCGACATCCGGAATGGCAGGACGAAGTCCTGGCTCTGACCGGGGGCGAGGGCGTCGATTTCGTCGTCGAGGTCGGGGGCGCCGGGACCCTGCAGCGCGCGGCGCAGGCGGCAAGGTTCGGCGGCATGATCGGCATGATCGGCTCCTCATTTGCGGCCGGATTGGTTGATCCGGCGCCGATCATGCGGAAGGGACTTGCATTGCGCGGCATCCGGATCGGCAGCAGAGACATGTTCGAAGCGATGAACCGCGCCGTCGCCGTACACGGGCTCCGCCCGGTCATCGACACGGTCTTCCCCTTTACGGAGGCGAAGGCGGCCTATCGCCATCTGGAGAGCCAGAAGCATCTGGGAAAGGTCGTCATCGCAATCGACTGACGGAGACGCCCGACAGGGCGCGTCGCCCGCATTGCCGTTCTCCGGCAAAGGCGACAGACTTCCAGCTTGCAGCAGTCTCCGCAATCGAAAGGAATACAATCCTCGTCATGGTTTCGCTCAGCGAAGAAACACGTATCCCGGCGCCATTGAGCGCCGTCTGGCCATTGTTGCGCGACCCGGAAGTGGTGGCCTCGTGCATTCCAGGGGCGGAATTGGCGCCCAGTTCGGGCGATGGCCTGTGGCGCGGATCCATTCGCGTGAAGTTCGGCCCGACTGTCGCGGCGTTTCGCGGCGAGGCCTCGCTGAACTTCGACGATGACGCCAAGACCTGTACCATCGAAGGCCGCGGCATCGACCAGCGCGGCGCCTCGCGCGCCCTTGCGTCGGGCACGGTCCTGGCGGACGGCGACGCGACTGCGACCACGCTCAAGATCGACGGCGAATTCAACGTGACCGGGCCGCTCGAAACCTTCGCGAACGCTGGCGGCGTCCATGTAGCTCGGGCGTTGCTGGCAGAGTTTTCGGCCAATCTCGCTGCCCTGGCGCAGGACAAAACGCAACCGGCCGCAGGGGCGACGCCCGAGGCCGCGGCGTCCGGCGATGCGATGGCAGCCGGCGCGACGCCGCAGCCGAATTCGCCGCCGGAGATAGCGCCACAGCCGCAGCGGCCGCCCGCGGCGCTCAACGGCTTCAGCTTGCTTTGGAAAATCATCAAGTCCGCGCTTGGCGGACTGATCGGCAAAAAGGGAAACTAGTCTTGCAGAAATTGAAGGTCACGGACGTTCTTGCGGAAGCGTTCAAGGCGGAAGGCGTCGATACGATGTTCGCCCTGATGGGCGATGCGAACATGTACTGGGCCGCCAAGATGGCGGACGTTTATGGCGTCCGCGTCATTCATGCCCGGCATGAGCATTGCGCCTGCGCCATGGCGGACGGCTATGCGCGCGCGACCGGCAAGGTCGGCGTCGCGACGACGACCTGCGGTCCCGGCTTCACGCAGATCATGACAGCGCTCACTATCGCCGCACGCGGCAATGTGCCGATGGTCGTCTTCGCCGGCGATTCGCCGATCGGCGCGGCCTGGTATCTGCAGCAGATCGACATGGCGCCGCTGACGCTTGCGACCGGCGCGCATTTCGTTGCGGTGAAATCGATCGACCGCCTGCTGGATAACGTCCGCGAAGCATTTCAGGTGGCGCAAGTCGAACGCCGTCCCGTCGTGCTGTCGGTGCCGATGGACCTGCAGGCGCAGGACTATCCCTATATGGCCGATTACACGCCCTCCGCCGATATCGTGCCGGCCGCGCAACGGCCATTGCCCGATCCCGTGATCGTCGACCGGTTGATAGACATGATCGAAACGGCGGAGCGGCCGATCATCCTCGCCGGGCGGGGCGCCGTGCGGTCCGGCGCCAAGGCCGTGCTGGAGGACCTGGCCGAGAGGTCGGGCGCATTGCTGGCGACATCGCTGTTTGGCAAGGGGCTGTTCGACGGCAATCCGTTCGCGCTCGATATCGCGGGCGCGTTCGCCAGCGATTTCGCCCGCGAGCGCTTCGCCGAAGCCGACCTGGTGATCGGCGTCGGCGCGGGCCTTGGCCATTACACGACCGAAGGCGGATATCTCTACCCGACGGCGCAGGTCGTGCAGATCGACGTCAATCCGCGCGGCCTCTGGCAGGGGCTCCGGACGGCCGACCTCCACATGCGCGCCGATGCGCGCTCGGCAGGCGAGGCGATCCTGAAGCGCATGGCGGAGCGCGGCGTTTCCCGCTCGGGCTTTCGTACCGCCGACATGGCGGCGGCGATCGCGGCCGACAGCCCGGACGCGAAAGAATTTCCGGTGCAGCCGAATTCCGTCGATCCCCGCAAGATCATGCTGGAGCTCGACCGGACGATCCCGAAGGACTGGGACATCGTCGTCGGCGGCGGCCACTATTTCTCCATGGCGATGACCCACTTCAAGGGGCGCGCGGCCGAGCGCTATCACGTCGTCAACGATTTCGGCGCGATCGGTTCCGGCTTGCCGGCGGCGATCGGCATCGCGGCTTCCAGGGGCGACGGCAAGGTCGCGCTGATCGAGGGCGACGGCAGTCTCCTGATGCATGTCCAGGAGTTGGAGACCATCCAGCGCCACGGCATCAAGATGCTCATCAACGTGATCAACGATGGCGGCTACGGCGCTGAATTTCATAAATTCCGCGCCCGCAATATCGAGGCCGGACAAGCGATTCACGGGCGCGGCGACCTCGCGGCCCTGGCGACCGGGTTCGGCATGCGCAGCGCCACGGTTAACAGCATGGGCGCGACGGCGGGCCTGTTCAGCGAGCATGAACGGGCGAATATCTCGACGCTTTGGGACGTGCATACTGACGACAAGATCCCGTCGCGCGCCTATCGCCGGGTGCATTACGGCGAAGCTTGAACCTGGATCAAACAGTTGGCGCATGGCGCGCATCGGAGCGCGCCATGCGCCAGGGAGGACTTCAAGATCATGGGACTGAAAATTCATCGGGCGAACGACCGGCCGACTAAACGCGCGCCGGACGCCATGTTCACAGGCGACGTCTTCCAGGACGAAGTTCTGGTCGGGCAGGCGCCGTCGCGCATGCGGGCGACGAATGTCACCTTCAGTCCAGGCGCGCGGACGGCCTGGCACCGTCATCCGGTCGGACAGACGCTGTGGGCGGTCGCCGGCGTCGGCCGCGTGCAGGTTGAGGGCGAGGCCGTGCAGGAACTGCGGCCAGGGGATACGGCGATCATTCCCCCCAACGCGCGCCATTGGCACGGCGCCGCGCCCGACCGCATCTTCACCCATCTCGCAATGTCAGAGACCGACGACAAGGGCGGCGGCACCGAATGGTTCGAGAAGGTGTCGGACGCCGACTACGGCGCCTGATTTATCGTCCTGAAGATCATGGCGTCTTGGTCGATTGCCAGGCGACCATCTGCCAGCCGCCGCCGCGCTTGGCGTAGACGTCAGTGAAGCGGACCCGGAAGGCCAGGGCGGCGCCGTTCGACGTCACCTTGATGTCGGCGATGCCGGTCAGCACCACCGCGTCGCCAAGATCCTGGGCCTGAACATCGGAGGGCGTCACGGCGGAATAGACGGTCGCGCCGGATTTCATTGCGCCGATCAGGCTGGCCTTGGTGTCCAGTCTGGCGGACGAATGAGTATAGATCAGATCGTCGCCGAGCAGCGTTTCAAGCTTGGCGATATCCTTGTCGGCCATGGCCTGCATGCGCGCCTTGTCGAGCGCGATGACGGTCTGTGCATTCTGGGTCATCGATCGTCTCCTTCGGATCAGCCGGGGTAGAGGCCGCGAATGCGGCCTTTGAGTTTTGTCAGCGCGAGCAGCGCATCGACCGTTGGCGTCGGGACGCCTGAAATCTCCGACATGACGGCGACCGAATCCGCCAGGACGTCGATTTCAATCGGCCGATTGCGTTGCAGGTCCTGCAGCATCGACATGGTGTGTCCGGTCGCCTGGATGGTCAGGTCGATGCGCCGCTCCATGGGCGCGGGGATCGTCGCGCCAAGCGCGGTCGCGACGGCTTCCATTTCGGTCATCATGGCGCGAATGACATCGACGGCGTTCGGCGCGTTCTGGAAGGCGCTGTTCGGGGCTTCGGTCAGAAAGGCCGCCTGGTTCCAGCAGAGGCTGTTGATCATCTTGATCCAGATTTGGCCGCGGATGTCGCGCTGGACCGGGGCTGAAAGGCCGCCAGCCGTCATGGCCTCCGCCAGGCGGATCAAGCGCGGGCTGGAGGAGCCGTCGGGCTCGCCGATGGGATATGCGGCGCGCGCGCCGTCCTGGTGGATGACGCCGGGGGCGGTGACTTCCGCGGCCGTCCAAAAGGCGCAGCCGATCACACGTTCCGGCCCGATCGTCGCGCGCTGGCGCCCGCCTGCATCCAGCGCCGGCAGCGCGCGGTCGCGGTGGGGTCCGTCCAGGCCGTGGAAATACCACCAGGGAATGCCGGTGGTCGGGGGCACGACGGCGGTCTCGGGTCCAAGCAGCGGCCGGAGGGCGGGGAGCGCGCCATCCACCTGATGGGACTTGAGGGTCAGGAAGACGTAATCCTGGACGCCCAAGTCACGGGCGTCGTCGGTCGCTTTCACTTGCGCCGTGAACGTTTCCTTGGGCGTCACGACGGTCACGCCATTCCGGCGCAGAGCTTCCAGTTGCGGGCCGCGCGCGACGACGCTGACATCCGCGCCGCCGCGCGCCAGATGGCCCGCGATATGCCCGCCGATCGCGCCGGCCCCGTAGATGCAGACTTTCATGGGGCCGGATGCGAGCCGTCAGCTCGCAAGGTAGCCGCCATCGACATGCAACTCGGAGCCGGTGATATAGCTTGCGTCGTCGCTTGCGAGGAACAGGCAGGCTTTCGCCACTTCATCGGCCCGGCCGTTTCGACGCATGGGCACCCGCGCCAGCATCTTTTGGCGGACGACAGGGTCCGCCGTCGCGCCGGATGTCCGCATCGGCGGCATCAGGCCCGGATGGACGGAATTCACGCGAATGCCCTGGCGGGCATGGCGCACGGCGGCGGATTTGGTGATGGTCCGGACCGCGCCCTTCGAAGCGTTGTAGCCGTGGTGGATATTATTCTGCCCGGTATTGCCCGAAATCGACGAGAGATTGACGATGCTGCCGCCGCCGTTCTCCGCCATGATCGGCACAACATGCTTCATGCCATAGAAGACGCCGTCGACATTGATGCTCATCAAGGTTCGCCAGCCGGTTTCGTCGAACGGGTCTTCGTACTTGCTGCCGGAAACGCCGGCATTATTGACCAGGATATCGATCCGCCCGAAGGCCTTGACGACCTCCGCCGTCACCGCCGCCCATGCCGCGTCGTCTGTGACGTCCAGCCGCCAGAAGCGCGCGACGCCCCCTGCGCTTTCGATTTCCTGAACCCGCTTCGGGCCTTCATCGTCCAATATATCGACGATGGCGACCTTTGCGCCCTCGGCCGCGAAGATGCGGGCGGTTTCCGCGCCCATGCCGAACGCGCCGCCTGTGATCAGCGCGACCTTGTCCTTGATCCGTCCTGTCATGGCTCTCTCCTTACCGCGCCTTGAGGGGCGAGCCAGCGAGATGCCCGCCGCCGTCCGCCATCAGGAATTCGCCAGTGATATGGCTTCCGGCTTCGAGGAACATCAGGATAGCTTCCGCCATGTGCTCCGGCCCGCCGGCGCGACGCAACGGCGTCGTCGCCTCTAACGCCGCCTTGGTGGCGTCATAGCGCTCCGCCCCCATGCCCTGGCGTAGCCAGTCGCCCTGAACGAAGCCGGGGCAGACGGTGTTGACCCGGATTTCCGGCCCGAGCGCGCGGGCGAGGGAGAGCGTCATGGTGTTCAGCGCGCCCTTGGAGGCCGCATAGGCGATCGAAGAGCCAGTGCCCATGACGCCGGCTATCGACGAAACGTTCACGACGCTGCCGTCGCCCGAAGCCTTCAGCAAGGGCCGCGCCGCCCGGATCATCATGTAAGCGGCGACGACGTTGATCTTGTAGATGTCGAGGAAATCCTGCGGCGCGAGGCCGTCGAGATCGTCATGGGCGACGAACTTGGTCGTGCCGGCATTGTTAACCAGCGCATCGAGCCGGCCCCATCGATCCTTGGCTGCGGCGACGAGACGGAGGCATTCCGCTTCCTCGCCGACATTCGCCTTGACTGCGATCGCTTCGACGCCTTTGGCGCGACACTCCTCCGCGACCGTTTCGGCCGGGGTCTGGCTCCGGGAATAGTTGATGACGACGTTACAGCCCCGGTCCGCGAGTTGGCGGACCGTCGCGGCGCCGATGCCGCTGGAGGAGCCGGTGACGATGGCGACTTTGCCTTCAAGCTTGCTCATCGTTTTCCCCTATTTCAGCGGCGAATGGGGGGCGGGCAGCATGACGGTCGACCACATTTCCTCAATCAGCGGGCCGCCCTTCTTGAGGAACGCCTGCCAACCGGCGTCGCCCATGGCCCCGCCGCGCGCGGCGGCGCGGGCGTTCAGGTCCGGATAGGACCAGATGTGGCAGACCTCGTTCGGCTGGCCGGAATCGGTCGACCAGAGGCCGACGATCTTCGAATACTTCTCGCGGACCGGCAGGGCGTCGACGAAGTGGCCGCACCAGGTTTTCATGGCGCCGGGGCGGAGGCGATAATTCCGCAGTTCGTAGATATTGCCTTCGCTCGCCGGCTTGTTTGGCCCGACGACGGGGTTGAGGATGCGAATATCCTGACGGATGAGATATTCCCGGATCAGCGGCAGGTACTCGCTGCCCCAGCGGCTGTTCTCGCCGAGCGCGGCGCGCAGCTTCGCACGTTCGTTCAGATCGCTATAGGACCAGAGATGCATCACCTGATTGAGGGGGCCGATCTCAGTCAGCCAATAGCCTTCCAGCTTGCCGTAATTGTCGCCGCGGATATCGCGGGCGATCGTGCCCGCGTTCTTCGCCACAATCGGCGCCGTGCCCGGCTTGAGCGTATAGGTGCGGAGTTCGAAGATCATGGCGCATTCCCTGAAACTGTTTTTGTTCCCGGGAAGCTTAGCGCTGGTTAGAGCTTCTCGAAAGCCTGGGCAAATCCGTTTGCCGAGATTGGAAGCACCAGGGTGTCCCCGGTCGGTCCGCGGACTGTGACAGACGTCGCATCGCCGCGCTTCAGCGCATTCAGCATCAGGTCATCGACCGTGACAAGCGCGCGGCATCCGGTAACAAGGCATTGTTCGAATTCGGCTTTTTTGGCCGCGCCGGCGGTTGAGACTTCAAGTCCGGTCGGAATATGCATGCCGAGCGGCACATCGATCATCAAGGCGACGCGATCGCGCTTCGGCGAGTAGGCGACGATGACGACCATGACCGGCTTCTTGTCGGCGCCGCCGGCCGCCGCCTGCACGGTCTGCACCAGATAGCAGCGCTCGCGCCCGTCGGGCGTCGGCTCGCATTGCTTCTGCCAGTCGCCGAACGTCGTCGCGTCCTGCGCCAAAACGAGCGCAGGGGCGAGGGCCGCCATGCCGGACATGGCGATGATCTTGAATATGCTTCTCATCTTGGGGAGATCATTTAGCATGGCCCGAGACAGAAGGAAATTCGGAAAGCAGGAGGCTGTTACGCAAAGCCGCATCGGGAGCCGGCGCGACGATGGCGACGAGAGCGTTGAGGGCCTGATCCGACGCTTCGGTCCGGCATATCGGTGGTTGGTTACAGCGACCGGTCTCTTCGGCGCTTTCGCCATGGTTCTGTCCGCGACCATCGTCAATGTCGCGGTTCCGGAAGTGCGCGGCGCGTTCGGCGTCGGCCAGGACGAAGCGCAATGGATGGCGACCGCCTTCCTTGCGACGATGACCGCGAGCCAACTCCTGAACGCCTGGATGATCGCCGCATTCGGCAAACGCGGCGCATTTCTGTGGACGCTGTGCATTTTCACGGTCGGCGCGTTCATCTGCGCGACCGCGACGGGCATGCCGACCCTGATAGTCGGGCGCGTCATGCAAGGCGCCGCCGCCGGCATTATTCAGCCCTTGGTCATGGTGACTATCGTCGAAGCGTTTCCGCCGGACCGTCGCGGCACGGCGATGGGGATTTTCGGGTCAGGCGTCGTCCTGGCGCCGGCGGTCGGCCCTGCATTCGGCGGCATCGCGATCGATGAGTTTTCCTGGCGGCTGATGTTTCTGATGCCGCTTCCCGCGGTCTTCATCGCTTTCATCGCGGGGTTGGTGTTCATGCCGGCGAAGAGCGACGACCGGCCGCGGCCGCCGTTCGACTGGGCGGGGTTCGCCTTGCTGCTGGCCGCCTTGGCGCTGCTGATGAGTTCGATCGCCGGCGGGCCGCGCTATGGCTGGTCGTCGGACCGAATTTCCGGGCAACTGGCGGCGGCTTTGTTGCTGGCGGGCGGGTTCCTTTATTGGCAGACCCGGAGCCGGGCGCCGATCCTGGCGCTCGATCTTTTTCGCAATCCCGGTTTTGCCGCCGCCGTCGCGGTGGCCTTCGTGTTCGGCGCCGGCAACTTCGCCTCAAGCTATATCATCCCTGTGTTCGTGCAGGATGTGCAGGGCTATACCGCGACCCGGGCCGGCATGCTGCTGATGCCGGCCGGACTACTGCTGGTCGTGTCGTTGCCGCTGACCGGGCGTCTGTCCGACCGGATCAAGGGCCATTTGATGGTCGCCATGGGCCTGTTCTTCTTCGCGATCGGGGCGCTCTCGATGAGTTTGGGCGATGTGGACACCCCGTTCTGGCTGTTCGCGGGCTATGCGGCGCTCAGCCGGTTCGGGCTGGCGTTTATCCTGCCGTCCTTATCGGCCACGGCGTTCAAGGCCCTCGATCCGTCGGAGTTCGCGCGCGGATCGGGCAACATGAATTTCATCCGGCAATTGGGCGGCGCGAGCGGCACCAACCTGATCGTCGTCATGCTGCAATCCCGGCATTCGGCGCACGCGCAATCCATCAATCTCACCCAGGTTCCGGACAATCCGGCCACACAGGACCTGATGAACCAGCTGAACGCCACTCTGGGCAGCGCTGGCCTGGGCGACCTTGGCGCGACCGCGCTGGCGAACGATTTTCTGGCCAGGGTGATCGATGCGCAAGCATTGTCGCTGGCGTTTCAGGATTGCTTTCTGGCGCTCGGCGTCGTGTTCTTTCTGGCGATCGGCCCGGCATTTCTGCTTGGGCGCTTCGCAAATCGATGACGGGATCCGGGGAGAGCTAGATGGGCGCGTTGGATGGGCTGAAGGTCGTGGATCTCAGCCGGGTATTGGCCGGGCCGTTCTGCGGCCAGCTTTTCGCCGACAATGGCGCGGAAGTAATCAAGGTCGAAGCGCCGGGCGGCGACCTCAACCGGGCGTTTCCGCTCGTTCTGGCGGACGGCGACAGCACGAACTACCAATCGGTCAATCGCGGCAAGCGCAATATCTCGCTGAACCTGAAATCGCCCGAGGCGCGCGCCGTGCTCGACCGGTTGATCGCCCGCGCCGATGTCCTGATTCAGAGCTTCCTGCCGCGCGTCGCTCGCTCCCTCGGCGTCGATTGGGAGCGCGTCCACGCCCTGAACCCGGATCTGATCTATATTTCGATATCGGGGTATGGCGCGGTCGGCCCGCTCGCAGAAAAGCCCGGCTACGATACGATGGTCGCCGCATATTCTGGGGTGATGTCCCTGACCGGCGAGCCGGACCGCCCCCCGGTCCGCCCCGGCGTCACAACCATCGACCTTTCGACCGGCATGCTCGCCTATAGCGGCGCCGTGACGGCGCTCCTGGCGCGGGCCCAGGGCAAGGCGCGGGGCCAGCGGGTCAATGTCTCACTGCTGGAGACCGGCGTCACCCTCTTGGGCTTTCACGGCGTTTCCTGGCTCCAGGCCGGGCATCTCGACCAACGGGAAGGGGCGGGATACACGACCCTGGCGCCCTATGAGGCCTATTGCGCCGCCGACGGCGACGTGCTGATCGGCGCGCCGACCGAGGCGATGTGGGCGAAGACCTGCGCCGTGCTGAACGCGCCGGAATTCCTGTCCGATCCGCGGTTCCTGACCAACCGGGAGCGCTGCGCCAATCGGCCGGCGCTGCGGACGGCGATCGAGGCTAAACTTGCGAGCGGCACGGTCGAGGAATGGTCGGAACGCCTGGAGGCGGCGGGCGTCGCGATGGCGCCGATCAACACCGTCGACAAGGTGCTGGCCGATCCCCAGGTCATCGCCAACGACATGATCGTCGAATGCGTCGAGGATACCGGCAAGACGCGGAAGCTCCTCGGCCTGCCGTTCAAACTGACGGCGACGCCCGGCGCCCCCGGCGCCGCGCCGCCGCGCGCTGGTCAACACAATCGTCAGATACTTGGCGATATGCTGGGCATGACCGCGGCGGAGATCGACGCCTTGGAAGCGAGCGGCGCGCTTTAACCCGCGAGACGTGCTTGATTGAAGCTGGGAGACAACGGGCATGGCGAACCTGACGGAGTTTCTGGGCTACCATGCCGGCCGCACGCCGGACCGCACGGCCCTGATCTATCAGGACCGGGAGTTCTCCTATGGGGAGATGGATGCGCGCGCGAAGGCCGCTTGCCGGTGGCTGGAGAGCAAGGGCGTGCGCACGGGCGATGTCGTGGCGCTCTGGATGAAGAACAGCCCCGCATTCCTTGATCTTGTGTTCGCAGCGAGCCATCGAGGCGCCGTGATCCTGCCCTTGAACTATCGGCTGGCCCCAGCCGAGATCGCCTATATCACGACCGACGCTGGCGCGAAGCTGCTGATCGTGGATGAGGAGTACGCGGACCTCGCCCTGCCGCTCGCGGGGCAGACAGTGCATGAGGTCGTGATCCTGTCGCCGGGGGCGTCCGTCGAGATAAGGCAACTGGTCGGCGACCGGCTTGGACCGGCCCAAGCGATCCCCAGCGCGCCCGGCGACCTGATGCGGCTCGTCTATACCTCCGGCACCACCAGCCGCCCCAAGGGCGTGATGCATGCCTATGACCAGTTCTACTGGAAGCATCTCTCGATGATTGGGCCCCTGGATCTGAGCGCCCAGACCCGTCTTTTGACTGTCGGGCCGCTCTATCATGTAGGCGGGCTTGAATTGCCGGGCCTCTCGGTCCTGGCGCTCGGCGGCGTCATGGCGCTGGAGCGCGAGTTCGATCCGGAACGGGCGCTCGCGGTCATCGCGCGCTGGAATTTGAACGCCGCCTGGTTCGCGCCCACCATGACCAACCGGATCCTCGCGCTGCCGCCGGCGCGTTGGGCAGCTGGACGCGGCCTCGATTGGGTCGTCGGCGGCGGCGAGCGCACGCCCGAGCAACGCATCCGCAGTTTCGCCGAAGCTTTCCCCGAGACCCGCTACATCGACGCTTATGGTCTGACCGAGACCAATAGCGGCGATACGTTCATGGAGCCTGGGCAGGAGTTGGCGAAGATCGGCTCCGTCGGACGCCCGGCTCCGCATCTGGCGGTCGAAATCCGGGATGATGCAGGCGTCGCGGTCGGCGCTGGGGAGACCGGCGAGATCTGCCTGAAGGGCCGGAAGATCACGGCAGGCTACTGGAACGACGCGAAGCGGACGGCGGAAGCGTTCTGGCCCGGCGGCTGGTTTCGAAGCGGCGATGTCGGGCTCCTGGACGCCGAGGGTTTCCTCTATCTGACCGACCGCAAGAAGGACATGATCCTGTCGGGCGGGGAGAATATCGCGTCGAGCGAGGTGGAGCGCGTGCTCTACGAAATGCCAGATGTGCTGGAGGCGGCCGTCGTAGGGTTGGCGGATCGGACCTGGGGCGAGATTCCGGTCGCGGTCATCGCGCCCAAGGCGGGCGCCACGATCACGTTGGAGGCCTTGCAGGCGCATTGCCGAAGCACGCTGGCGGGGTATAAGACGCCGAAAAGGCTCGTGCTGCGGGAAGCGCTGCCGCGCAATCCCTCCGGCAAGGTCTTGAAGCGGGTGCTGCGCGACGAGATCGCCAAGGAGTTGTCATGATCCAGAGTAGCCGTTGGCTGCGCCGCCTCGCTGTCGCCGCGCTGATTATCGCGGCTCCCGCCGCTACTGGCCCTGCCGCTGCGGATGATCGGCATGCCGGATATTATTATCCGCATCCGCAATCCTCGGAAATCTACTATGCCAGGGCGACTGTGCTGCCGGAGGCCAATCGGGCGCGGCGACTGGGCTTCGTGACCGGCATCGCCGCCGGCCAGAAGCAAGCCCCATATCCTTTGCAGTACGTCATTTTCGCCAAGGGCGAACAGGCGGAGAAGTTGATCGTCGTGGCGCTGCGCGACGGCTATATGGACACGATTTTTCGGGCGCGGGCATTTCTGGCGGCGATGACGTCGCAGGCGCGCGCAACCCCGATCTTCGCCGATATGGACGCGGACGGCGACTTCACCTTCTTCGATATGGCTGTGCTCTTGGGGTTCAAGCAGATCACGATCTCGGACGGCAATACCTTCGCCCATCAGATCGAGTTGAAGTAGTCCCAGGTCAGAGCATGCCGGCGCCGGCGGCAGCGTCGGTCATGCTCGGATAGCGGCGGGGATTGAAGAGCTGATAATGCCACCATTCCTTCAGGTAGCAGTCCCATCCGGCGGCAGTCATGAGGCCGAGCAGCAGGTGGCGATTGCGCTGTTGGTCAGGCGTCACGGGCGCGTCATGCCAGGCGTTCGGCGTCAGATCGTCGAACGGGCCGCCCATATCGAGCGGGCGCCCGGCCGCGTCCAATAGGGTCAGGTCGATCGCGATCCCCCTGGTATGGGGGCCGCCGCGCCTGGGGTCTGCGACATAGTCGCTGCCGGGGGCAAAGCGCCAGAGCGCCCATTGGGCTTCGGTCGGGCGAAACGCGTCATAGACACGGAAACGATAGCCCAATCGGCCCGCAAGACCGATGGCGCGCTTGAAGGCTTCTGCTGCGTCGGGGTGCAGCAAGGCTCGCGGGCGCTTGTAGATGACGGCGCCCGTGAAATTGTTAGGTGTCCCGTAGGCGATTTCGATGTCGATATCGAACGCGGGATTATTCAGATCAATCAGCATTGGCGCGCACCGGCGGTGGATGGTCAGAAGGCTCACGGTGGTTATAGACTGTCGCCATGCTAGGGACCTTTGCAAAATTTGGGGGAAGTTTCATGTCAGGGGTCGAACCGCTTCGCGATTTCATCCGGGAGATGACCATGCTGGTCGATCGCGCCGGATTAGATGAAACCGCCATCTTCGATGCGGGCATGCCGCTTCTGGCGCATCTGGTTTCGAAGGATGACTGGCTGCCCGAAGCTTTCGCCGAATCGGGCGCGACCGGTTACCGGCAGTATCTGCTGCATTGCGATCCGCTCGAGCGATTTTCCGTCGTGAGTTTCGTGTGGGGACCGGGCGCTGCGACGCCGATCCACGATCATACAGTCTGGGGCATGATTGGCATGTTGCGGGGCGCCGAAACCGCCCTGTCCTTCGACAGAGACACTGCGACCGGCAAGCTGAAGCCCGGCGATAAAAGCCGGCTCAACCCTGGGATGGTCGAACGGGTATCGCCCAGGATTGGCGACATCCATGTCGTTCAGAATGTCTATTCGGACCGGCCATCGATCAGCATTCACGTCTATGGCGCGAACATCGGCGCGGTGCGACGCCATGTCTTCGATCCCAAGACCGGCGCGGCGTCGTTGTTCGTCAGCGGCTATTCCAGCGGCCAGTGCCCGAACCTTTGGGACCGGACGCAGGAGCAAGTGGTTTGAGCGAGACTGGCGTAACGGTCCAGGACCGGGACAGCGTTCGCACGCTGACCTTGGACCGCGCCGAGAAGGCGAACGCCCTTTCGGCGGCAATGTCCGAAGCGATCCGCGAAGGCGTTCTATCGGCGCCGGTGGCGGGCGTGCGGGCGATCGTGCTGCGGGGCGCCGGCCGGCATTTTTGCGCCGGCTTCGATTTCGGAGACTTCGAGAGCTTGAGCGACGGCGACCTGGCGCTGCGCTTCCTCCAGGTCGAGGAGATGCTGCAGGCGGTATTCTATTCGCCTGTGCCCGTTCTGGCGCTCGTCCATGGCCGGGCGGTCGGGGCAGGGGCCGACTTGGCCGCGGCTGCGATGCGGGTCGTCGCCGCGCCTGGCGCGCAGTTCCAGATGCCGGGCCCGCGCTTCGGGGTCATCCTTGGGACTCGGCGGTTGCGCTACCGTGTCGGCGGGGTCAAAGCCCGGCAGATCCAGATCGAGAATCGCCCGGTTTTGAGCGATGAAGCGCTCGCAATCGGCCTCGTGGACGTGCTTGAGCCGCAAGAGACATGGGATGCGGTTGCTGCGTCGTTCGGGGCGGATTATACGGGTCTATCGGCCGCGACGGTCGCGGCCCTGGCCGGCGTTACGACCGACGATACGCGCGACGCCGATATGGCCGCCCTGGCGCGGTCCGTCGCCGCGCCGGGCCTCAAGGCGCGGATCGCGGCTTTCCGGGCGGCGGGCGCCAAGCCGCGCTAGAGCATGACGCGCTCAAATGAGCGCGTGGTCCATGCTCTACCTTATTAATATCGATCAAATTATCCAGTCTTAGGCGTTTCCGCCTAAGACTGGTTTGATCTAAGGCCATCGACCGAGGTCAGCGGGAAGAAAGCGCGCGGTTCGCGATCGCGTGACGGGTTGGTTGCTGCAGCAGGCGGGGCGTCGGCAAGGCAATCGCGTTGCGGTCGAGTTCCGGCCGACCGTAGAGATAGCCCTGCATGAATGTGACTTCTTCCTTGCGCAGGATGGCGGCTTCGGCTTCCGTCTCGACGCATTCCGCAACCGTATCCAAGCCAAAGCCCTTGGCGAGCCCAAGCAGGGTGCGGATGAACAACTGATTGTCCGGCCGGTTCGCCAGATCCTTGATGAACGCGCCGTCGATCTTGACCATGTCGACCGCGAGCGCCTGCAGATTTCGGAACGAGGTGTAACCAGCGCCGAAATCGTCAAGCGCCACGCCGCAGCCAAGGTCGCGCACAGCGGCGACGAAGCGGGCCGATTCGTCCAGGTCCTGCAGGACGACCGTTTCGGTGATCTCGATCATCAACCGGGTCGCGATCTCCGGCTGCCCGCGCAACAGCCCGACCAGCTTGCGCAGCCATGCCTGATCGCTCGCCGTCATGCCCGAGATATTCAGCGTCAGGCGGACATTCAGGTCGCGGTGCAACTCCTCTACTGCAAGGTCGAGCGTGCAGCGATCGATCTGGCGCATCAGCCCAAGTTGTTCGACAACCGGCACGAAGGCGCCGGCCGGCAGGATCAGGCCATCGGGGCGGCGCATGCGCAGCAGGCATTCGTAATATTTCGGCTCAAGCGTATGGGTGTCGATGATCGGCTGGTAGGCCAGCACGAGGCGATTGTCGAGCAGCGCTTCCTGGACCTGCTTGGCGATGCCCATGTCCTGCCGGAGATTGTGGCGCTGCATCTCCGTCAATTGGTAGGCGACGTGATGGTTGCGGCCTTCCTTCTTAGCCTGGCGCAACGCCATCTCGGCGCGGGACATGACGTCGAATGAGGTCTGGGCCGATGTCGGGAAAACGATCCCGCCGACGGAGACGGTGATCGCAACTTCGCCCATGACGGTCTGAATCGCGGATTCGCGGACGCCGACAATGATGCGTTCCGCCATTTCCTCCGCCATCGCCTCATTGCAGTGATCGAGCAACAGGCCGAAGCAATCGCCCTCAACCCGGCCGATAATGTCGCTGGAACCTGTCAGCTGGTCCAGGCGTTCCGCGAGGCCGGAAAGCACAGCGTCGCCGATTTCATAGCCGAAGGCGTCGTTGATCATCGCGATATTGTCGATGTCGACCGTCAGGAATGCGCCGGTGCGCCCGAAGCGACGGCAGGCGGTCAGCGCGAAATCGATGGCCTGGCGTAAGCGGAACCGGTTGAAGTGCCCGGTCAGCTCGTCGTAGTTCGCAAGATATTCCAGGCGCTGTTCGGCGCGTTTCCTGCTGGTGATGGCGCGCATCACGCCGCGCATGACCAGCGGCCGTCCGTCTGGCAGGAAGTCGGCCTGACCGCGCTCATGCACCCAGATGAACTCGCTGTCGCCGCCGCGAAGGCGATACTCGCAATCGAAGCGCGCGCCGGTCGCGAAATGCCGGGACAGGCGTTTCAACCGCTCTTTCAGATCTTCGGAATTGATCCGTCCATGAAACAGATCGCCGGTATCGACCGGCGCCAGGCTCTCCAGACCGAAAAATTCTCCGGCCGGGCCAGTCCACTTCAAGGTATCGCGCGCGACATCCCACTCATAGACAACGTCGCCGGAAGCCGACAACGCAGCCATGAGGTCGGTCTGTACGGTCGTTGCTTGGCCCGCCATGAAGTCGCACCCTGACTCACGTGCCGGCCGCCGCGCGATCTTCCTGATCGGTTGGCGAACCGGCGCTAAACTTGAGCGCAAACTCTACGGGCGGACCGCTTAAGGAGAGGTTAGGGCAGGGTGAACCCCGGCTTTAAGAAACCGTTGCGATGGCCTTCTTGAGGATGGCCGCCATCTGCTCCATTTCGCTTTCAGTAACGATCAGCGGCGGCGACATCGCAAGGGAATCGCCGGCCGAGCGGAGGTACAGTCCCTGCGCGAAGCACTCCAGGAAAACATCGAAGCCCCGCTTGCCAGGCTCGCCAGGCCTTGCCGACAATTCAACGGCGCCCATCAGGCCGACATTCCGGACGTCAATGACATTCGGCGCGTCCGCCATGTCATGCATCAGGGCTTCGAACTTCGGCGTCAGGCTGGCCGAGCGCTCGAACAGGTTTTCGTCGCGGTAGATGTCGAGCGTCGCCAGTCCGGCCGCGACGGCGAGCGGATGGGCTGAATAGGTATAGCCGTGGGCCAGTTCGATGGCCCATTCCGGCCCGGTCATGAAGGCGTCATAGATGCCTCTGCCCATGACGATGCCCGATGCGGGCACGGCGCCGTTGGTCAGGCCCTTCGCAATCGTCATCATGTCCGGCGTTACGCCGAACGCCTCGGACGCAAATGCGGCGCCGACACGGCCAAACCCGGTAATAACCTCATCGAAAATCAACAGGATGCCATGCTTGGTGCAGATGTCGCGCAGGCGTTGCAGGTAGCCCTTGGGCGGCGGCAGCACGCCGGTTGAGCCGGGCACCGGCTCCACGATGACGGCGGCGATCGTCGAGGGATCGTGCAGTTCGCAAATCGCCTCCAACCGGTCGGCGAATTCTACGCCATGATCCGGCAGGCCGCGGGCGAAGGCGTTGCGGGCCAGGTCATGGGTGTGCGGCAAATGGTCGACGCCCGGCAGCATGGTCCCGAACATCTTCCGGTTGGCCTTGATGCCGCCGACCGACATGCCGCCGAAGCCGATGCCGTGGTAGCCGCGCTCGCGGCCGATGAAACGAACACGCTCGGCCTGGCCGCGGGCGCGGTGATAGGCGAGGGCGATCTTCAGCGCCGTATCGACAGCTTCGGAGCCGGAATTCGCGAAGAACACCGTATCCAGACCCTTCGGCGCGATGCCGGCGACGCGGGAGGCCAGTTCAAAGGCGGCTGGATGGCCCATCTGGAAGCTCGGAGCGTAGTCCATCTGATCGGCCTGGGCCTTGATGGCTTCCGAGATTTCCTTCCGGCCATGGCCGGCATTGACGCACCACAGCCCAGCCGATCCGTCCAGGATGCGGCGGCCGTCGCGGGCGATGTAATGCACGCCCTCGGCGCCGACCAGCAGACGCGGCTCCTTCTTGAATTGGCGCTGCGCCGTAAACGGCATGAACAAACTCTCGAGATTATTGATATCGGCGTGGGCGAGAGAAGCTGCGGTCGTCATGTCGAGCGCCTTTCCGTCAGTGTCGGTGCGGGATTATTGCGCCGGAAAGGTATCACGGCCGGATCGTTTCGCCCAATCAGTAATTCCAGGCGGGCGCTGCCGATCCGGACGGCCGAGAGCGCAAGGCTCGACCGTGCAGCCGCGCTCTCCTGGTCGATGGGGGCTTAACCGGATCGTCTACATGGATCCGAACTGCCGACGCGATCGTTGCAAGCTGATGTACAGCGCAAATGTTTTTGACTTTTGTTAACTAACTCAATTAACGTGTTGTTCCATAATTCAGTTTAATCCATCGTGTTGCTTGTAATATGTCGAAAATGCCGTATATATTTGTTCGATCAAGCAGGAGCATAGGGTAGGACCGTGAACGGCCTGAGCCGCATTTTTGAAGACGTCGGCCGTAGCCTCGCGCCCATCAGGGCCGTTGGGCAAGGCGCGGAGCGTTTTTCATCGGCCAAGACCGACGCACGCCGATTGGACAATGCGGTCAGTCCGGATCGCGCCGCGATCGATTTTTCCGATGATATCGAACTGCTTGGACGCGGCGGCGGTCGGGGCCGGCCGGTCGTCTCGGTTCCCTCCAGCGCGTTCTTCGCCCAACATATCGGCCAGCATCCGGAAGCACGGAACGAGCGGCTTGAAAGCATGGCGGCAGACGCTGCCTATCGCGACGCCGCCGATCTCGGCGTATTCCTGCATCGCGCGGAACCGCTGTCGCTCGCGATCTAGTTCAGCCTGCGTTCTGGCAGACAGCGCCGCAACCCGCGCTGCATCTGGCAGCTTGCGTCGGCGGATCGGTTTGCTTTCATTGCCTTGAGAAGGATGTTTCATGCAATTGCACCGGATGACCTGGCCCGAGGTCGAAGTCTACCTGAAGACCAAGACGGGACTGATCGTCCCGATCGGCTCGACCGAGCAGCATGGTCCGAATGGCCCGATCGGCACCGATGTCATCTGCCCGGAGCATGTCGCGATCAAGGTCGGCGCAGCCGACCAGGTGATCGTCGCGCCGACCATCGCGTTCGGTATGGCCCAGCACCATCTGGCGTTTCCCGGCACCATGAGCTTGAAACCGGCGACGCTGCTGCTGGTCCTCAAGGACCTGATCCAGTCGCTCGCGGGACATGGGTTCGACCGGATTTACTTCCTGAACGGTCACGGCGGGAATATTGCGACCGTCACCGCGGCATTTTCCGAGATCTACGCGGACATGGGGGAATCTGCGCCGAAGCTGAAGCTGCACAACTGGTTCATGGGGCCGAGAACGCGCAAGCTATGCAAGGAGCTTTACGGCGACGCCGAAGGAAGCCATGCGACGCCTTCCGAAGTCGCGTTGGCGTGGCATGCCTGGCCGGAAACCGAGAAGCACATGCCGATCGAGCCCAGGATCGCGCCGCGCGGCGTCATTCGCGGCGCCGCGGATTACCGCCGCCAGTTCCCGGATGGGCGCATCGGCTCCGATCCCAGCCTTGCGACCATCGCTGACGGCGGCCGTATTCTTGAAGCGGCGGTCGCGGATGTTCGGGAGAATTTCGCCGCCTTTGCCCGGGAAAGCTGAGCGGAACTGCCCGCATTAACAAAATTTAGACTGTTCAGGCCTAGCCTTTTTTTCCTGTCCGTCTGGAAGAATGCCTCGGGGAGATGAAATGGGCCTGGATCGCAGCAAGGTCAGAAAAATCAACGACGGCGAAGAGTCCTATCGTGGCGACGTCCAACGGCTTCTGGCGGACGCCAGGGCTGTGTTCATCGAGTGGGCTGATAACGCGCTGAAGGAGGCGTCCGGCCAGGTCGACGGCCTTGCCGGTCCTGAATTTGCGGCCGCCCGCGATGCGATCTTCGGCGTGTTCCATGATGTGAAAGGCGCCGGCGGCGGCGTCGGCCTGGACCTGATGTCCGACATTGGCGCCTCGGGCTGCGATTTTTTGCGCGAGCTCGACGCCCCAAGCCGGAAGGCCGCCAAGGTCGTGAAAGCGCATATCGTTACCGCCCAGGGCGTTCTGGCGGCTGGCATTGATGGCGATGGCGGCGCGGCGGGGCAGGCGCTCGCGGAGAAATTGCGCGGCTATACGCTCGATTCCTGATTGAGATCATAGGGATGGAGTTTGGATCGCGGGATCGCCTGAGCGCGCCACGCCCTATGCGGCCTGGCGCAAATCGAGTATTGCGTTGCTTTCGCACGATCTTTTTATTGGAAGGATTGAGTGACCGACCGATGGGCGCGCCCGACGCGTCCCGCAACAATGGAAGATTGCAGAATGAAACCAGAAATTTTTGCCGATGGCTTCAGCGCCGTGACGTTCCGCAATGGGATGATCCGCATGGATCTGGGCAGTTTGCCGATCGGCAACCAGGGCGAATCCCAGTCGAATGACATGGATGCCCATCATCGCCTTGTGCTGACGCCTCAAGGCTTCCTTCAGGGTCTGGCGCTGATGCAGGATCTGGCGCGGCGCCTGGCAGAAGCTGGCGTCATTCGCCGCACGGAAGCTGAGCCGCCGGCGGTCTCCGCCGACGTGCAAGGCAATTCCGTCGCCGACAAGGCCTCGGACAAGCTTTAGCGCGAGGGCAGCCCGGTTCAGGGCGCGCGGTTTTCCGATGCCCGGAGCAATCCGAGGACGCCGACAGCCGCTGTCCAGATCGTCGCGGCGCCCATTACCAGATATCCCAGGCCGAACAGCAGGATCAGGGGCGCGCCGATGATCGTCAGGGCCAGCCAGATCCAGAACATGCGAATGATGGCCGAGAAATGGCTTTGCCAGAGCGGCGGGGCGTCGCTTCGCTTGACATAAGCCACCACGACGGCGGCGACGCCGCCGATGAAGGTGAACAGCCCGGCCAGCAGCAAGACCCAGGCGAGGAGCGCGAGGGTCCGGTAGTCTTCCCCGGGCTCGGTCGGCGCTCCGCCCTGCGGCGGGCCGTCCTGGCGGCCGTGGGCGGGACTGGCGTTCGCGCCTCCCGCAGGATCCCAGGTCGCATCGCTTTCCGGTCGGACCGGCGGATTTGCCATTATCGCCTCCTCAAGAGTTTTCCTGACTTCGCGTCATTCCCAATATAGGGATGGCGGGGGCCGCGCGCTCATCTCGGCGCGGGATGCGCTAGCGCAGCGTCGATTTCATCCAGAATTGCGCATGCGGCCGCCCGTGGGTCCGTGGCATGGACGATCGGGCGGCCGACTACGAGCAAGTCCGCGCCGTCCCTGATCGCGGAAGCAGGTGTGGCGACGCGCTTCTGATCTTGCGCGTCGCTTCCGGCCGGACGAATGCCAGGCGTCACCAGGAACGCGCCGGGGGCCAGCAGCTCGCGCAGCATGCGCGCTTCTTGGGCGGATGCGACGACGCCGTCCGCGCCGGCGGCGATCGCGGTTTGCGCGCGAGCGCGAACCAGCGCCGAAACGCCGTCGCGCCAGCCTTCCGCCTCAAGGTCGCTGGCGTCGAGCGAGGTCAGCACCGTCACGCCGACGATCTTCGTGGCGCTGCCAGCTTTCGCTGCAGCGGCAGCCCGGACCACAGGCGCGACCGCATGCACAGTCACCAGATCGGCGCCAGCCCGAACTGCGCCCGCGACGGCATTCGCGACGGTCTGGTCGATATCGTGAAACTTGTAGTCAAGGAACACGCGCTTTCCTGCGTCCTTCAGGTCGCGCACCAGGGCTTCGCCGCCCTGGACCGCGAGCGCCAGCCCGATCTTGTGCCAAAGGACCGCATCCCCAAGTTGCTCCGCCATGCGGCGCGCAGCGTCTGCGTCGGGCAGGTCGAGGGCCGCGCAAAGGCGGGCGCGTGGATCGGACATGGGGCAATCTCCGTAATTCCGGCGTTTGGCGCTTGCGCCGTCATCGCCGCCATCGAAACATGGGTCGACGAACCCATACCGGAGTCGCGCCAGATGAGCCAGCCGTCAGATATCGAAATCGCCAGGGCAGTCAAAGGCGCGGCCATTCAGGAGATTGCCGCGACCCTGGGGATTCCAGAGGCCGCATTGCTGCCCTATGGCCGGGACAAGGCGAAGATCGACCTGGCCTGGGCGGCTGAAACGGCGGCAAAGCCCAAGGGCAAGCTCATTCTCGTGACCGCCATGACGCCGACACCGGCGGGCGAGGGCAAGACCACGACATCGATCGGGCTTGGGGACGGCTTGCGAAGGATCGGCAAGCGCGCCCTCATCTGCTTGCGCGAACCAAGCCTTGGGCCGTGTTTCGGCATGAAGGGCGGCGCGGCCGGCGGCGGCTACGCACAGGTCATTCCGATGGAAGCGATTAACCTGCATTTCACCGGCGACATGCACGCGATTTCCGCCGCCCACAATCTTCTGGCGGCGATGATCGACAACCATATCTATTGGGGCAATGCGCTTGGGATTGACGCTCGTAAGGTCGCATGGCGGCGGGCGGTCGATATGAATGACCGGGCGCTCCGTGAGATTGTCGTCAGCCTGGGCGGCGCAGCGAATGGTTTCCCGCGCGAAGGCGGCTATGACATCACGGTCGCGTCCGAGGTCATGGCGATCCTGTGTCTCGCGACGGATCTGAAGGACCTGCAGGCCCGTTTCGCGCGCATCGTCATCGGCGAGACCCGGCGCGGCGACCCGATCACGGCCGCCGACCTCAAGGCCGACGGCGCCATGACGGTGCTGATGAAGGAAGCGCTGCAGCCCAATCTGGCGCAGACCCTGGAAGGCACGCCCGCCTTCGTCCATGGCGGCCCCTTCGCCAATATCGCCCATGGCTGCAACAGCGCCATCGCGACGCGGACCGCGCTTGGCCTTGGCGACTATGTTGTGACCGAGGCCGGGTTCGGGGCCGACCTGGGCGCGGAGAAGTTTCTGGACATCAAATGCCGCTCCGCCGGGTTGAAGCCTGACGCGATCGTCGTCGTGGCGACGGCGCGCGCCCTCAAATTTCATGGCGGCGTCGCGCGCGCCGACCTCAATGTCGAGAACCTTGCCGCAATCGATGTTGGCCTCGCCAACCTGGCGCGGCATCTGGATAATCTCGCGAAATATGGCGTCCCGGCAGTGGTCGCCATCAACCGCTTTGTCTCCGATACGGAAGCGGAACTGAGTGCGATCCAACGTTTCTGCCTGAACCGCCGACAGCCGGTCGCGGTCTGCACCCACTGGAGCGACGGCGGGCAGGGGGGCGAAGCGCTCGCCCGGCTCGCGGCCGAGGCGGCCGATAGCGGCGCTGCGGACTTCAAGCTGCTCTATCCGGATGACCTGCCGCTCCGGGCGAAGCTTGAAACGGTCGCGCGGGAAATCTACCGCGCCGATGGCGTCAACCTGACGCCCGCGGCGGCGGCCCGCCTCGAGGCGCTTGAAGCGAAGGGCTACGGACATCTGCCCGTCTGCATGGCGAAAACCCAATACAGCTTCTCGGCCGATCCCGCTTTGCGCGGCGCGCCGGAAGGCTATGACATTCCCATTCGGGAGATCCGGCTTTCAGCAGGCGCAGGCTTCATCGTGGCGATCTGCGGAGATGTGATGACCATGCCAGGCTTGCCCCGCACGCCGGCGGCAGAGAGCATCGGCCTGGATAGCGGTGGCGACACGGTTGGGCTGTTCTAGATCAAACCAATCTTAGGCGGAATCGCCTAAGATTGGATAATTTGATCGATCTCAATAAGGTAGAGCACGGACCGCGCGTCCACTTGGACGCGCCATGCTCTACGTAGAGGCGGGGCGTCAGGCCTGGATGGGCGGCAGTCCCAGCTTTTCGGCCAGCGCCGCTAGTCCTTCCCATGTCTTGTCCTCGATCTCGATGCCGCCGATGCGCTCCTGCTTGCGGCGATGTTCGACCTCGCCGGGGTAGAAGACCTCGTTGAAGCCGTCGGCGGTCGGGGTCGATTTCAGGTAGGCTGCGAAATCGGCGACATCCTTGCGGAAGGTTGCAAGCGGGCGGAACGCATCGACCTTGAAGCAGGCGATGAAGCAGCCGTCATTGTGTCGGCCTGTCGGCTCAACGCCGAACCCGAGGCCCGTCAGCAGGGCGGACAGGATTTCCACCATGGCGGAAAGGGCGTAGCCCTTGAAGCCGACATCGCCGCCGAGCGGCAGCAGCGCGCCGCCATTGCCCAGAACCGCCGGGTCGGTCGTCGGCGCGCCGTTCTCGTCGATCAGCCATCCTTGCGGCACATGTTCGCCCCGGGCTTGCGCCAGTTTGATCTTGCCGGCCGCCGCAGCGGCGGTCGAGAGATCGAAGAACAATGGGCCTTCGAGGTCAGATGGCACGGCGATCGAAATCGGATTGGTGCCAAGCCGCGCCTCACGGCCGCCGAAGGGCGCGACCTGTTTCGGCGCGCGGCCTGAATCGGCGGTCATCAGGCCGATCATGCCTGCCTCGGCCGCCATCAGGGGATAAGCTGCGACCCGCCCGACATGGCCCTGGCGGAATATCGTGCAAGCGGCGACATTTTGCGTCTTCGCCTTCTCGATGGTCATTTGCATGGCGCGTTCGGTCTGGACATAGCCGAAGCCCCAGTGCGCATCGACGACGGTCGTCGTCGGGCTTTCCTGGATGACTTCGAACTTGGCGCCAGGAACGATATGGCCTTTGCCGATCCGGTCGACATAGGAAGGGATCTGGATGATGCCGTGGCTGTCGTGGCCCGCCAGATTGGCCTCGATGCAATGGCGCGCCACCGTCTCCGCTTCGTCGCGTGGCGCTCCCGCAGCTTCCAGGAGGTCCGCGGCGATCGCGCGGAGACGGTCGGGAGAATGCGACGCCATATCAGGGAACCTTTGCTACAGCCTTTGGCTTCTTGGGTTTGCGGACCGGCGTATCCTTGCCGGGGAAGCGGAACTCGATGCCGGCGCCGGACTTCGCCTTGACAACTTCGACCGCGCCGCCATCGGCCAGTTTGCCGAACAGCAACTCTTCCGCCAAGGGCTTCTTGATATGCTCCTGGATGATGCGGGCGAGCGGACGCGCGCCGTATTCGGGGCTGTAGCCTTTCTCGCCAAGCCACTTCCGGGCGCCGGCCGTCAGCTCGATCGAAACGCCGCGTTCGGCCAGTTGGCCCTCCAACTCGGCGATGAACTTGTCTACGACGCGGTCGATCACTTCCGGCGGCAGCGTCTTGAATGAAATTGTCGCGTCCAGGCGATTGCGGAATTCCGGCGTGAACAGCTTGTTGATGGCGTCCTGGTCGTCGCCTTCGCGGATGCTGCGTCCGAACCCGATGGCGGGCTTCGCCAGGTCAGCAGCGCCCGCATTCGTCGTCATGATCAGGATGACGTTCCGGAAATCCACCTTCTTGCCGCTATGGTCGGTCAGCTTGCCGTGATCCATGATCTGCAGCAGCACGTTGTAGACATCCGGATGGGCTTTCTCGATTTCATCGAGCAGCAGCACGACATGGGGGTTCTGGTCGACCGCGTCGGTCAGAAGCCCGCCCTGGTCGAAGCCGACATAGCCCGGCGGCGCACCGATCAAGCGGGAGACCGAATGGCGCTCCATGTATTCCGACATATCGAAGCGCACCAGCTCGACGCCCAGGATCTTCGCAAGCTGCTTGGCGGCTTCGGTCTTGCCGACGCCTGTCGGCCCGGCGAACAGATAGCTGCCGATGGGCTTTTCCGGCTGGCGGAGGCCAGCGCGAGCCAGCTTGACCGCGCTCGCCAGCGCTTCCATCGCCAGATCCTGGCCGAACACCGCCGCCTTGAGGTCGGTCAGCAGCGTGCCGAGCGAGACCTTGTCGTCCCGGCTGACGGATTTGGCCGGGATGCGGGCGATCTTGGAGACGATTTCCTCGATTTCCTTGACGCCGATAGTTTTGCGCCGACGCGATTCCGGCAACAGCATCTGCGCCGCGCCGACTTCGTCGATCACGTCGATCGCCTTGTCCGGAAGCTTCCGGTCGTTGATATAGCGCGCCGAAAGCTCGACCGCGGTGCGGATCGCGTCCTTGGTGTAGCGCACCTTGTGATGCTCTTCGTAGACCGGCTTCAGGCCCATCATGATCTTGATGGCGTCATCGACGGAAGGCTCGTTGACGTCGATCTTCTGGAACCGCCGGACGAGGGCGCGGTCCTTCTCGAAATAGGACCGATATTCCTTGTATGTCGTTGATCCAATGCACCGAAGCGTCCCGGATGCGAGCGCCGGCTTCAAGAGGTTCGAGGCATCCATCGACCCGCCGGACGTGGCGCCGGCGCCGATCACGGTATGAATTTCGTCGATGAAGAGGATCGATCCGGGCCGGTCCTCGAGTTCCTTCAGCACGGCCTTGATGCGTTCCTCGAAGTCGCCGCGATACCGGGTGCCGGCGAGGAGCGAACCCATGTCGAGGGAATAGATCACCGCGTCGCTCAGGACCTCGGGCGTTTCGCCCTCGACAATGCGCCGGGCGAGGCCCTCGGCGATCGCGGTCTTGCCGACGCCGGGATCGCCGACCAGCAGGGGATTGTTCTTGGTGCGGCGACAGAGGATTTGAATGACGCGCTCAAGCTCGTGGCTGCGGCCGATGAGCGGATCGATCTTGCCGGCCAGAGCTTTCTCATTCAGGTCGACGCAATAGGCCTCCAGGGCTTCGGCGCCGGATTTGTCCTCTTCGGCCTCTTCGTTTGGCGGGTTGTCGCCGCCGCGCCGTTCCGATTGCCCGCGCGGGCGCCGGCGTTCGGAGGGCTGGCCGCCCTTTGCGACGCCGTGGGAGATGTATTGCACCGCATCGAGCCGCGTCATGTTCTGCTGGTGCAGAAAATAGACCGCATGGCTTTCGCGTTCGGAGAAGATCGCGACCAGAACATTCGCGCCGGTGACTTCCTCGCGACCGGAGGACTGGACGTGGATCGCGGCGCGCTGGAGCACCCGCTGGAAGCCGGCCGTCGGTTTCGGGTCGGCGGCTTCGATCCCAAGCGGGCGGCGCATGCCGTTGAATTCTTCGTCGATATAGCCGGTCAGGTCCGCCTTGAGCTTGTCGATATCGACCGAACAGGCCCGGAGCACCGCAATGGCGTCCCGATCGTCGGTCAAGGCGATCAGGAGATGCTCAAGCGTCGCATATTCGTGCGTGCGGTCGCGGGCGACGCCAAGCGCCTTGTGCAGCGTCTCTTCAAGATTGCGGGACAACATGGGACTTGGTCCCTCCAGCTTCGGGGCGGCGCGGCTGCGCCAGATGGGTCGTCTCGACGGGCAGATCAGTCCTTCTCAAGCGTAAGCTGGAGCGGATGCTCGTGTCGACGGGCAAACTCCACGACTTCGGTCACTTTCGTTTCGGCGACTTCATATGTGTAGACGCCGCAAACGCCGATGCCGCGTCGATGGACGTTCAGCATGACCTGGGTCGCTTCCTCACGGCTCTTGCGGAAGAAACTTTCCAGGACATGGACGACGAACTCCATCGGCGTGTAGTCGTCGTTCAGCATTAAAACCTTGTACATCGCCGGTTTCTTGGTCCCCGGCTTTGTCCGGACGACGACGCCGGTTTCGCGGCCATCGCCTGGTTTATCGCCATCTTCGCTCATTGTGCTCGTGCGCTCTTCCGTTGGCTTCGCCCTAGAGTATAGGGCAATGGGACAAGAATATGGCGGCTCCGGCGCACAAGAAAGGGCAGATGCCCCTTATTGGCCAGATTTTCCGAGTTTCGCCAAAGCCGCCGCTCGTTCCCGCGCGACCGCCTGCAGCGCCGCCCGGTCGATTTTATTGGTGCTGGCGAGCGGCAGCGCATCCAGGAAAAAGATGCGCCGGGGGTGTGCGTATGCCGGGCCGTTCGCCAGGGCGAATTGCTTCAACTCCGCCTCCGTCACGGCGTCCGGGCGGGTCGGCGCCACGAAGGCGACCGGGGCCTCGCCCTTGACCCCATGGGGGACAGGCGTCACCGCCGACTGGCGGACGGCAGGGTGCTTTTCCAGCACGGCTTCAACCTCGGCCGGATAGATGTTTTCGCCGCCGCAATTGAACATGTCGTCCGCACGGCTGATGAACCAGTAGAAACCCTCGGCGTCCCGCCGCAGCATGTCGCCGGTCCTGAACCAGCCGCTGCCTGGCAGCTTGGCGGCAGTCGCTTCCGGCAGATTGTGGTAACCCAGCATCACGCCGGGGTTCCTGACCCAAAGCTCGCCTGAATGCGCGCCGCCCGGATCGGCGGGATAATCCGGGTCCGCGACCAGCATGACCTCGCCCCCTGCCAAAGGCGCGCCGCAGGAGCCAAGCGGCCGCGGCAAGCCGTCGGGATGCGCGCCGAACATGCGGGGCCAGCTTCGGTGACGCCATACTGGATCGTGATCGTCGGACCGTTGAAGGTCTCCCGCACCTGTTTCAGCAGCGACGGCGATGCGGGCGCGGAGCCCATCGACACTTCCTTGACCGATGTCAGGTCGGTTCGGGCGATCGTCTCGCGCTCCAGCAAGAGCATGGCGATCATCGCCGGGACGCCGGAGATCGTATCGGGCCGGAACCGCTCGATCGCGGCAAGATAGGTTCTGGCGTCGAAGCGCGGCATCAGGACGATGCGGGCGCCGGTGAAGAAGGCGCTCTTGGTCACCATCAGCGCGTTCTTGTGATAGAGCGGCGCCGCGACGAGATAGACCCCGTCCGGCCGCATCCAGGCGGCCGTCGAAGGTCCCCAGAGCTGGCCGGCGTGATCCAGGAGGACGCCTTTCGGCCGGCCGGTCGAGCCGGACGTATAGGGATGCAGCGCGACGTCGCCGGGCGCTGGGACGACCGGATCGAAGGGGCCGGGGTCGAGGAAGGCCTCAAATTCCGGGCCGAATGCGACCGTGGGCAGGCCGGATGGCGTCAGGTGGGCGAAGTCCGGCTCCATGAAGGCGATCTTGGCGCCCGAATCCCGAATGACGTAGTCGTAGATTTCGCCCGAGAGCTTGATGTTGATCGGGGCGGGCGCCATGCCGGCCCGCATCGCGCCGAAAAAGATCGCAAGATACTCGATCCGGTTAAGGGCGAGCACGCCGACCCGGTCGCCCGGCACAAGCCCGCGGCGGCGGAGACCGCGGGCCACGCCGTTCGCCATGCGGTCGAGATCGTCATAGGTGAAGGCGGCGTCGCCCGATTTTGAAAGATCGACGACGGCAGTCCGATTCTGGCTGAGATGACGCGCGAAGATCATGCCGAGATTGGCGATGGCGGCGGTGGACATCGATGCTGGCTCCGGCGGCGACAGCGGGAACAGTCGCTATGGGGCTTATAGTAAACTCGGCGCCAGTTTAGGCAATTGGATACGCAAACCGTCCTGGGCCTCGGTCAGGACGATCTGGCAGCCGAGCCTGGAGGTCTCGGCGGCGCCCGGCGCCAGATCGAGGATGGAATCCTCCTCCTCGCTCGGCGGGGGCAGGACGTCGAAAGCTGCTGGCTCCAGAATGACATGGCAGGTGGAGCAAGCCATCGAGCCTTCGCAGTCGCCCTCGATCGCAGCGCCGACTCGCCATGCCAGAGCGAGCACGGATTCGCCGACACGTGCCTCCACCGGCATTTCACGGCCGTCCGCCTGGATGAACGTGACCTTGGGCACGGGGTCAGGCTGCCGCATCGGGGCGGGCCGCCTGGCCCGCCGCGGCGGCAAGCGCCTTGGCGGCGGCAACGACTTCCGCTTCCGTCGTTTGCCGCCCGAACCCGATCCGAAGCGATGTCGCGGCGACCTCTGGCGACAAACCAAGCGCGCTCAACACATAGCTCGGCTCGACCGAGGCCGAGGAACAGGCGGAGCCGGTCGCGACGGCGATATGCGGCGCGGCGGCCATGACATCCAGCGCCGGCGCGTCTTTGAAGGCGATATTGAGATTGCCGGCGAGGCGCGGCGTCAACGCGCCGTTGACCGTGAAAATGGCGCCGCTGGTCTTCAAGGTCTCGCGGAACAGCAAGCTCAAGCGCTCGAGGCGCTTGCTCTCCGCATCCAGTTCAGCCGCGGCGATCCGGGCGGCGGCGCCGAAGCCGACGATCAGCGGCGGCGGCAGCGTGCCGGAGCGCAGACCTCGTTCCTGACCGCCGCCATGGAATAGCGGCAGCAAGCGTGCGCGCGGCCGACGCCGGACAAAGAGCGCCCCCATCCCCTTCGGACCGTACATCTTGTGGCCGGAGATGCTCATTAAGTCGATGCCCAATGCGGTCGCGTCGAGCGGAAACTTGCCGACTGCCTGCGCGGCGTCGACATGGAGCAGCGCGCCGGCTGCGCGGGTCAATTGGGCAGCTTCCGCGACCGGCTGAATGACGCCGATCTCGTTGTTCGCCGCCATGAGGCAGACCAGGCTCGTAGGCGTCTTGAGCGCGGCTTCCAAAGCAGTCAGGTCGGCGAAGCCGTCCGCCGTCACGGGCAGGGTTTCGACCGTGAAGCCTTCGTCGGAGAGTGAGCGTGCGGCCTCCAGCACGCACTTGTGCTCGAAGGCGAAAACCAGGACCCGCTTCACGCCGTCGCCCATGCGGGCGCGGAACCGGGCCGCCCCGATGATCGCCAGATTGTTGGCCTCGGTCGCGCCTGATGTAAACACGATCTCCCGCGGGTCCGCGCCGATCAGGTCAGCGATATTGGCCCGCGCCTGCTCGACGGCGGCCTCCGCCTTCCGGCCGAAACCATGCTGGATCGAATGGGGATTGCCGAATTCCTCCTGGAGGAAGGGCAGCATGGCGTCGAGCGCGCGGCGGTCGAGCGGGGTCGTCGCCTGATAGTCGAGGTAGATGGGGGCGTCCGTCACGGGGGCAGCTTTCCTTGGATGGGCCAGCGTCATTGACGTTTGCGATTATAGAGCGTCCGCCAGGCTTCGACGAACCCGGCTGTGTCAGCCGCCGTCGTCGTCAGCCCGAGGCTGATGCGGATTGTCGCCGCGACGGTCGGGCTGGGCAGCCCCATCGCCTGAAGAACATGGCTTGCCGCAACCTTGCCCGAGGAGCAGGCAGCGCCAGCGGAAACCGCATAGCCTGCAAGGTCGAACGCCATCACCTGGGTCGCCGCCTCAACGCCATGCATGGGAATGGCAGCGGTGTTGGCGAGGCGCGGCCCAGCGCCGCCGATGGCGACGGCCTCGGCGTCGATCATCAGGATCGCCCGCTCCATCCGGTCTCTGAGCTGCTTGAGGCGCGGCTGATCGGCGATGCTTGCGTCGATCTCCGAAGCCGCAGCGCCAAACCCGGCGATCCCGATCAGGTTCTCGGACCCGCCCCGAAGCCCGCGCTCCTGGCCGCCGCCGACGATCAGGCCTTGCGGGGCGACTCCGAGCCGGAAGATCGCAGCGCCGACGCCCAGGGGGCCGCCGATCTTGGCGGCCGAAACAGCGACGGCGTCCGCGCCGAGTTCATTCAGGTCGAGCGCCAGCTTGCCATAGGCTTGGGCCGCATCGACGACAAGCGCCCCGCCGGCGCGATGGACAATCTCCGCAATTTTCCGAACGGGCTGCACAGTCCCAGTTTCATTGTTCGCCAGCATGACAGCGACAATCGCATCGCGGGCGTCCGCGCCGAGCGCCGCTTCCAGCGCGGCCAGATCGAGAATGCCGTCGCCGTTCAGCGGCAGCAGCCGCGCGCCCGCCGGCGCCTGAAGGACGGCGGCATGTTCGCTGGCGCTCGCGAGCAACCGCGTCCGGCCGCCGATCCTGAGCGCCAGTTGGCAAGCTTCGGTTCCCGATCCTGTGAACACAACATCCGCCGGCCGGGCGCCGGCGCTCAGGGCCACTGCCGTCCGGGCGTCTTCGATCAGGCGCCGGGCGCGGCGGCCGTGGTCATGGACGGATGATGGGTTGCCGATCAAGCCCATCGCCGCCGCCACCGCCGCCGCCGCCGCAGGCCTGAGCGGGGCGGCGGCATTATGATCCAGGTAAACAGTCATGGCTTAAAATGCGCCCTGCATGCGGAAGTTCTTGAAAATAGCGCCAGAGAAGCGCATTTCTACGCTCCCGACCCCCATCCCGATAGCGTCGTTCGACGCCTTTCAGATTTGCTGAAGAGAGTTATGCATGGCCGAAGTCATTATCGCGGGTCCTGAAGGACGGATTGAAGGTCGATATCATCACGTCGCCGAAGCGGATGCGCCACTGGCGATTATCCTGCACCCGCACCCGCAGTATGGCGGGAATATGAACAATCGGGTCGTGCAGGGCCTGGCGCATTTATACGCCAGGCGCGGCTTTTCGACATTGCGCTTCAATTTCCGCGGCGTCGGCCGCTCCCAGGGTCAGTATGGCCGTGGGGAGGGAGAATTGATGGATGCCGCCGCCGCGCTCGATTGGCTGCAGTCGATCAAGCCGGACGCTAAGACCGTCTGGGTCGCCGGGTTTTCGTTCGGGGCCTGGATCGGCATGCAATTGCTGATGCGCCGGCCGGAGATCGGCGGGTTCATTTCGGTATCGCCGCCGGCGAACATGTACGACTTCTCCTTCCTGGCGCCGTGCCCGTCCTCCGGCCTGATCATTCACGGCGACGCCGATGAGATCGTGCCCCAGGAAGCAGTGCTGCGATTGATCGACAAGCTGGCCATGCAAAAAGGCATCACGGTTGACTACGAGAATATCGAAGGCGCGGGACATGTCTTCGGACCGCAGCTTGAATTGATGCTGTCGCGCTGCGAGGTCTATCTGGATCGACGGATGTCGGAAGATGCAGTCTTCGCGCTGCCCCCGCCTCCGGACCCCGAACTCGACGAAGAGATCGATGCGGCCGAATAATCAGCGCCGGGCGCGGGCCAACCGGCCGCCGGGCATTGGCCGCGGCGCGCCGGTGGTCTCGGGGAAGCTGATCGGCAGGTTCAGGAGTTTGCGGACACCGAGATAGGCAAAGGCCTCGGCCTCGATGTCGTCGCCTTTGAAGCCTAGCGTTTCAATCGGCCCGACCGGCGCCGGGATCAGCGCGGCCAATCGCTCCATCAGCCAGGCGTTCGAGCGGCCGCCGCCCGAAATCAACCAGCGCGCTGGCGGCGCCGGAAAGAGCGCGCCGCTTGCGGCGATCGCAGCCGCCGTCAGTTCGGTCAGCGTCGCCGCGCCGTCTGCGAGCGATAGCCCTGTCGCCAGCGCGTCGGAAAAATCCAGGCGATCCAGGGACTTCGGCGGCGGCCTTTGGAAGAACGCCGCTGACAGCATCCGGTCAATTCGGCTTTGGTCCACGACGCCGGTCCGCGCGATCCTGCCATTGGCGTCGAACGGCTGGTCCGTATGGCGCGCTATCCAGTCGTCGATCGAGCCATTGCCCGGCCCGACATCGCAGGCGATCAGCCGGGCGCTTCGATCGATCCAAGTTACATTGGCGACGCCGCCGATATTGACGAACGCCAGCGGCCTCTGGGGCGCGGCTTCTGCCAGCGCTGCGTGGTAGATCGGCGCCAGCGGCGCGCCTTGCCCGCCAGCGGCCACATCGTCGGAGCGAAAATCGAAAGCCACATCGATGCCGATGCTGTTGGCGAGCCGTTGGCCGTCGCCGATCTGCCATGTGCGGCCCTCCTGGGGACGGTGCAGGACGGTCTGGCCGTGAAATCCGACGATCCGGATGGATTTCCGGGATTGCGCCAGGCGCTCCAACAGGGTTTCGACGGCCTTGGCATGAAAGTCGGTGAGGGTGGCCTCAAGGCTGGCTGGATCGATGTCGCCGTCAAGCGCGCGTCTCAGATCCTTGCGGAATGCGGATGGATAACAGAGCGTCAGCGCGCCCATCGGCCGGACCCATCCGGCGCCGTCCGTTTCCAGCAATGCGGCGTCAACGCCGTCCAGCGATGTCCCGCTCATCAGCCCGATCGCAAGGCAGGGGATCATCGGGGCGCGCCTGGATTTGCCGCGAGGCCTGGGGGCATGGTAAGCGCTTGGCCCCCCGCAGCCTCGTTGAATGTCTGGCGAACCATGAGCGAACCTAAATCCGAGTTTCTCCGCGCAATGACGGCGCGCGGTTTCATGCACCAGTGTACCGCGTTCGACGCGCTCGATGAAATGGCCGCCGGGCCTAAGCCCATGGCCGGCTATATCGGTTTCGACTGCACCGCCGACAGCTTGCATGTCGGCAGTCTCGTGCAGATCATGATGCTGCGGTGGCTGCAACGGACCGGGCACAAGCCCATCGTGTTGATGGGCGGCGGCACGACAAAGATCGGCGACCCATCCGGCAAGGACGAAGCCCGGCAGTTGATTACGCCGGAGACGATTCAGAAGAACATGGCCGGCATTCGCGTGGTCTTCGAGAAGTTTCTGACGTTCGGCGACGGGCCGACCGATGCGATCATGGTCGATAATGCCGATTGGCTCGACTCCCTCGCTTATATTCCGCTGTTGCGGGATGTCGGGCGGCATTTCTCGGTCAACCGGATGCTGACGATGGAGAGCGTCAAACTCAGGCTGGAGCGCGATCAGCCGCTGTCGTTCCTGGAATTCAATTACATGGTGCTCCAAGCCTATGATTTCGCGGAATTGGCCCGGCGCTATGGCTGCGCGCTGCAAATGGGCGGCTCCGATCAATGGGGCAATATTGTCATGGGGGCGGACCTGGCCCGGCGCATGGACGGGGCGGAAGTCTTCGGCCTGACGACGCCGCTGATCACGCTCGCGAGCGGCGCCAAAATGGGCAAGACCGCAGCCGGCGCGATCTGGCTGAACGAGGACCGGCTGAGCGCCTACGACTACTGGCAGTTCTGGCGCAATGTCGCCGACGGCGATGTCGGCCGCTTTCTGCGTCTCTTCACAGATCTGCCGCTTGCGGAAATCGCCCGGCTCGAAGCCCTGCCGGATGCCGAAATCAACGAAGCGAAGAAAGTGCTCGCGACCGAGGCGACCGCCATGGCGCACGGCCAGGCGGTGGCCGACCAGGCGGCTGAAACCGCGCGCCGGGCGTTTGAGTTGAACGCAAGCGACGCCGACCTCCCGTCGGTCGCGCTGCCGAAAGCCGACATGGCGGCGGGCCTGCCGGCTTATGAGGCGCTCCGCCTCGCCGGGCTGGTTGCGTCAAACGGCGAGGGCCGACGCCTGATCAAGGGCGGCGGCGCGCGGCTGAACGATCAGGTCATCAGGACCGACGACCAGATCATCGGCCTTGCCGATCTCGGGGAGAGCGGAGGCGTCAAGCTATCGGCCGGCAAGAAGCGCCATGTGCTGCTGCGTCCTGCGTGACAGGGCAGGTCGCCTGATTGGCCATTAGGCAGCTCGATCTAACGCCGAGTTGGGGACAGGTCGATCGGGATTCCGGGCTCGCGCTTGGCTGTCCGGATAACGGGGAACGTCGTGACGCGCACCACGTCCTTGGCGCCCGTCAGGCGCTGGGTGATGGCGTTCTCGTGGGCGGTATCGTGGGCGACGATGCGGAGCAGGAAGTCGCCGCCGCCTCTGACCATGTGGCATTCCCGGACTTCTTCCCAACTCGACGCTGTCGCTTCAAATGCCTGAAGCCGGTCGAGCGCCTGGCTTTCCAACCCGACCAGCGCGTAAAGCTCGGCTTCGTAGCCGAGCATCGTCGGATCGATGTCGGCGTGGTAGCCGCGGATGTAGCCCTCGTCCTCAAGGCTGCGAAGCCGGCGCAGGCAGGGCGGGGGCGAGATTCCCGCATTGGCGGCCAATTCGACATTCGTCATGCGTCCATTGGCCTGCAGGTCCGACAGGAGCTGTCGATTGATTCGGTCGAGTTTCGTCATTTCAAGCCCTCCCACGCAACGCCGCGCTGATTCCGCGCGGTCTTGTGCAACAATGTTACATGAAATTGATAGTGCATGCACAGTCGGTTGGCGTAGTGGGCGAAGCGGCCTATTTCCGGCTAAGATATTTTTTCGTGCATGCCGATTCGAGAGGACCTCCGATATGACCATGGAGCACACGACCCGCGTTCTGATCATCGGGTCGGGGCCGGCAGGGTACACGGCCGCCATCTATGCGGCGCGCGCCGGTCTGGAGCCGCTGATGGCGCAGGGCCTCGCCCCGGGCGGGCAGTTGACGATCACGACGGACGTTGAAAACTACCCCGGATTTGCAGACGTTATTCAAGGCCCGTGGCTGATGGACCAGATGCGCGAGCAGGCTGAAAAGGTCGGCGCGCGGATGGTCTTCGATACGATCGCCTCGGTCGATTTCACGAGGCGGCCGTTTGTCTGCCTGGGCGACAGCGGCGACCGGTTCGTCGCCGACAGCGTCATCATCGCGACGGGCGCGGAAGCGCGCTGGCTCGGTCTGGAGAGCGAGCAGAAATTCCAGGGCTTCGGCGTTTCAGCCTGCGCCACCTGCGACGGGTTTTTCTTCCGCGGCAAGGACGTCGTGGTCATCGGCGGCGGCAATACCGCCGTCGAGGAAGCGCTCTACCTGACTAATCACGCGGCCAAGGTGACGGTCGTGCATCGCCGGGATGAATTTCGGGCCGAAAAGATTCTTCAAGACCGTCTGTTCCGGCATCCCAAGATCAAGGTGATCTGGAACAGCGTGCTGCATGAGGTCAAAGGCGATTCGGACCCCCTGGGCGTCACCGGCGTCAGGCTACGCGACGTCCGGACGGAAGCATTGACCGATCTCGACGTCCACGGCGTGTTTATCGCCATCGGGCATCGCCCCAACACAGATGTCTTCAAGGGTCATATCGACCTTGATGACGAGGGCTACATCGCGCCCCTGGACGCATCGACCCGGACAAACGTGCCGGGCGTCTTCGCCGCCGGCGATGTCCGGGACAAGATTTACCGCCAGGCAGTCACGGCGGCCGGCATGGGCTGCATGGCGGCGCTCGACGCCAATCAGTGGCTCGCCGAGATGGAGGACGTCGCCAGCGTCGCGGCTGAATGAAGTCCCGCATGGATTGGGACAAGCTCCGGGTGTTTCACGCGGTCGCGGATGCCGGCAGCTTCACCCACGCGGGCGAATCGCTCGGGCTTTCGCAGTCGGCCGTCTCGCGCCAGGTGCATGCGCTTGAGGAAAGCCTTGCGGTGATGCTGTTCCACCGCCATGCCCGCGGCCTGATCCTGACGGAGCAGGGCGACCTGCTTTATCGCAGCGTCCACGACGTGTTTCATCGCCTGTCGATGACCGAAGCGATGCTGACCGATTCGAAGGACCGGCCGGAAGGCCCCTTGAAAATCACCACGACTGTCGCCTTTGGGTCGACTTGGCTGACCCGGGTCATCCGGCGGTTCATTGACGACTATCCTGGTATCGACGTCAGCTTGGCGCTGGCCGATTCCGATCTCGACATCACCATGCGCGAGGCGGATTGCGCCATTCGTTTTGCAATGCCGACCCGTCCGGACCTGATCCAGCGCCATCTCCGCCAAATCCGATCCCGCCTCTATGCATCGCCCGAATATCTGCGGACGCACGGCATGCCGCAGTCCATCGAGGATATCGATGGCCACGTCATCGTCTTTGGCGAGGATAGTCCGGCGCCGTCGCCGACGATCAACTGGGTGATGAAGCTTCGGGTTGCGGATCAGCCGCTGCGTCCGGTCCTGCGCGTGAACAATATCTACGGGATGTATCGCGCCGCTGCCTCCGGGCTCGGCGTCGCGCCGCTGCCGAGCTATATGGCGCGCCTGAGCTCCGACCTGGTGCATGTCTTGCCCGATGTCGTTGGACCGGAAGCAGATATGTACTTCGTTTATCCCGAAGAATTGCGGGAATCGAAGCGGATCATCGTGTTTCGTGAGTTTTTAATACGCAGTCTGAACGAAGCTTGGGCATCGCCGCCAGCGCGCGAGAAGCCGGCGCGAGAGCCAGCGGCCGCGTTCGCCGTGGGCGATGTGACGGCATCGTGACGGAAGTTTGGTTCAGTTATGCAGTTTTTGCAGGTCTCCCAAGCTTTTAATGAATTGGCGCACGGCCGGTTGTCTCCCTATCTTAGGGTCAGATTGCTTCGGCGATTTAGGGATCGTGCTGCCGCTTTTGTGAGCAGCCTTTCCTGGACGTCTCCCAGACGTTAGCCTCCCTGTTCAGCTTCGCCGGGCTTTAAGCCCGGCTTTTTTTTGCCCAATCGCCAGCGGGGATTTCAACCGTCCTTAACCATGATCGCGCTATTCAGCGGCAGTGAACACGCGGCGGCGAGGCGAGGGTGGCAAAGACAGCGCTGATTACGGGCATTGGCGGACAGGACGGGGCCTATCTCGCCCGCCTGCTGCTGGACAAAGGTTACCGGGTGGTTGGGTTCGCTCGCCGCTCGACGGTCGATAACCTCGTCCGGATCAAGGATCTGGTCGGCGAGCGCCACGACGAGGATGCCGCCTGCAAGATCATCTACGGCGATCTGACGGACAGTCCGTCGCTCTACCGGGTATTGCAGGATGTACGCCCCGACGAGATCTACAATCTCGCGGCGCAATCCCATGTCCATGCGAGCTTCGAAGCGCCGGAGTATACCGCCAATGTGGATGGGCTCGGCGTCCTCAGGCTGCTTGAGGCGATGCGGACGCTCGGTCTCGACCGGACCCGTTTCTATCAGGCCTCAACCTCGGAACTGTATGGCGACGCGCCGCCGCCGCAATCCGAGACCACGCCGTTCCGGCCGCGCTCGCCCTATGCCGCGGCGAAGCTCTATGCCTATTGGACGGTTCGGACGTACCGCGAGGGCTACGGCATGCATGCGTCCAACGGCATTCTCTTCAATCATGAAAGCCCGCTTCGCGGCCAGGACTTCGTCACCCGCAAGATCACCCTGGCCGCAGCCCGTATCGCCTATGGCGACCGGACGCCATTGGCGCTCGGCAATCTGGACGCTGTCCGGGATTGGGGTCATGCCCGCGATTATGTGGAGGGCATGTGGCGCATGCTGCAGCAGGATGCGGCTGACGACTACGTCCTCGCGACCGGCGTTGCGACGACAGTCAGGGCGTTCTGCGATGCGGCGTTTCGGGCGGCTGGCATTGTCCTGGCCTGGGAAAACGCCGGCGTCGACGAAATCGGGCGCGATATCGCGACCGGCGCGATCCTGGTCGAGGTCAATCCAGCCTATTTCCGACCGGCGGAGGTCGAACGCCTGACCGGCGATCCAAGCAAGGCGATGCGCGTCCTTGGATGGCGGCCGGCGACGGGCGTCGAGGAACTGGCGGCCGAGATGACTCAAACGGACCTGGCGGCCTATGCGCCGAAGGCCGCGCCGCGCGCGCGGCTGACCCTGGGAGCAGCGGAATGAGCAAGGATATCTATACGCTGGAGGGCCAGCGGATCTGGGTCGCGGGGCATCGCGGCATGGTCGGCGCTGCCCTGGTTCGACGTCTTGCGATGGAGGGCGCGGAAATCCTGGCGATCAGCCGCACCGGGCTCGACCTTCGTCGCCAGAAGGATGTCGAGGGCTGGATTGCCGCCAACAAGCCAGATGTCGTTGTGCTTGCGGCGGCGACGGTCGGCGGCATCGGGGCCAATGCGGCGCGGCCGGCCGAATTTCTCTACGACAATCTGGCGATCGCCCAGAATGTGATCGATGGGTCGTGGCGCGCTGGCGTCGAACGGCTGCTGTTCCTCGGCTCCAGTTGCATCTATCCGAAATTCGCTCCGCAGCCGATCCCGGAATCGGCCCTGCTCACCGGACCGCTTGAACCGACCAACGAAGCCTATGCGATCGCGAAGATCGCCGGCCTGAAGATGGTTGAGGCATACCGGACGCAATATGGCGCGCGCTATATCAGCGCCATGCCGACGAACCTCTATGGCCCTGGCGACAAGTTCGACGAAGCGGCAGGCCATGTCGCGCCGTCGCTGATGCTGCGCATGGTGCGGGCGAAGCTCGCGGGCGCGCCGTCCGTCGTCGTTTGGGGATCGGGCGAGCCGCGCCGGGAGTTTCTGCATGTCCACGATCTGGCGGAGGCATGCGCCCTGATGCTGCGCCGCTATGACGAGAGCGGGCCATTGAACATCGGCGGCGGCGACGAAGTCTCGATTCGCGGACTGGCGCGGACGATTGCGCGGGTCGTGGGCTATCAGGGCGAGATCGTGTTCGACGCTTCGAAGCCGGACGGGACGCCCCGGAAACTGCTCGATTCCTCGAGGGTCTATGCGCTCGGCTGGCGTCCGAACTATGAACTCGAGGCTGGGCTCCGGGATGCCTATTTCTGGCTCCAAAGCCAGCGCAGCGACCTGTGGGACGCTGCCTGCGTCGCGTGACGGTCGGCTCGCTAGAAGCCTGAAGCGCAGCGCTTCAAGCGTCGCGCTGGTAGGGATCGTCCAGCCGCATGATATCGTCTTCCCCGAGATAAGCGCCCGATTGCACTTCGATCAACTCAACCGGGATCTTGCCGGGATTGGCGAGCCTGTGTGCGGCGCCGAGCGGCAGATAAGCCGCCTCGTTCTCCATCAGAAGCCGCGTTTCCGCGCCGACCGTAACTTCGGCGGTTCCCGCGACCACGACCCAATGCTCCGCGCGATGATGATGCTTCTGCAAGGAGGTCGCGCCGCCCGGTTTCACGGTGATGCGCTTCACCTGATAGCGATCTCCAGCGGCCAGGCGTTTGAATTGCCCCCACGGGCGATGCTCCATCGGATGGGCATTGGCTTCCGGGCGGTTTGTCTGCGCCAGGCGCGCACTCAGCATACGGGCCGCGCCCGGCGCTTTCATGTTCGCCACGAGGATCGCATCGTCGGTCACGATGACCGCCAGGTCCTGAACGCCGGAGAGGGTCGTCAGGCGGTCGGGCGACCGGACATAGCAATTGGCCGATTCGAGAAGGATCGCATCGCCTTCCGCGATATTGCCGTCGGCGTCCTGGGCGTCGCGGCGGGCGGCATGCAGTTCCGGCCAGTCGCGGGCCAGAACCGGCGTGAAGTCAATCGCCTGGATGTTGAGGCCGTCCTGGGCGGCGTCCAGCAGTCGCTGAAAGTCGATTTCAGGCGCCGACGCGGTCGTGGCGGCGTCGAGCCGCAGGAAATCCAGGTCGGCCCGCGCTTGGGCGACGGCGCGGCGGGCGCATGCCCCTAGCTCGGGGCTTACGGCGTCGATCAAAGCCTGAAGCTTGCTCGCCTTGGCCAGCAGCCAGCCAGCATCGACCAGGCCATCGGCATAGGCCCGCCTGTGCTTCAGCCAGGGCCGGGCAGGGGCCGCAAAGGTGACGATGTCGCTGGCGGCCGCGAGCGGCAGCGCTGCCGAGACGGCGCGTCGGAATGCCCCGGCATCGGCTTTCCTGACGGCCTGGTCGCCCGGCGCAATTAGCACGATGGCTTCCGGTTCCACGGTTTCCTGCCACGCGAGCGCGAACGCCGTTGCGGCGAGCGCGCCTCGGCTCGCGGGCTCCAGAATAATTGCTTCGGGCGTGACGCCGATGTCCGCAAGCTGTTGCGCCGCCAGGAAGCGGTGCTGGGCCTGTGCGACGACGATTGGCGGGCCAAACAGATCGGCCGAAGCGAGAGAACGCGCGGCTTCCTGCAAGGGTGAGCGGTCGCCGAATATCGGCTGCAAGTGGCTCGGCGCCTGGCCGCGCGCCAGCGGCCAGAGGCCGCCGCCGTCTGTCCCCGATAGAATGATTGGCCGGACGCGCATGGCCCTTGCGTCATGGTGTTGCATGAAGCCGTTTTTACAGCGCCGTGGTTAAAAGTCCCTTTCAGGAGGACTTTCTAACTGGCGCGGACGCCTTCATAATGGGGGCAATATGAAAAGCGTCCGCTACACGGCAGGACGCTTGAACCTAGGGAGCGTCAAATGGCGAGAGCCGCCGAAGCCCAACCGTACGAACCGATCGCGGTCGCGTCTGACGACCCGCCGGCAGGCCGCATTCGCGGTCCTGTCCGTACGATCTTGATCGTGTTCACGGCCATCGCGTTGGTCATGAATATGAACAAGATCGGCTTGATCAATTTCATGATCGATAATTTCGGCACCGAGGGAATGTTTCTCTGGTGGACGACAAATGTTTACGAGCCGACATTGATCATTGATACATCGTATTATTATGTAATTATCGGACTTTTGCTGTCGATCGTATTTTTGATCTACCCGCTCCGCAAGAAGGACGCTGATCACGTTCCCTTTTACGATTGGGGCCTGTTCTTCCTGACAATGGTCGCCGCGGCCTATCTGGCCTGGAATGGCGAGCGGATCATCCAGGAGGGCTGGGACCTGCGGGCTCCGCTCAGCGCGACCATCATGGCGGCGATCATCTGCGCGATTGGCCTTGAGGGCGTGCGGCGCGCTGGCGGCGGCATCCTGTTCGGCGTCTGCCTGTTTTTCTTCTTCTATCCGATGTTTGCTGAGTATATGCCGGGCTTCCTTTGGGGGCCGCCATCGGAGGTCAGCGAATTCGTGCGCCAGCATGCCATGGGCACGGAGAGCATCATCGGCGTGCCGATGCGTGCGGTGACGAACCTCCTGATCGGCTTCCTGGTCTTCGGCTCCGCCCTGGTAGTGACCGGCGGCGGCGAGTTCTTTCTGGCGTTTGCGACCGCGCTTCTCGGCAAGACCCGCGGCGGTCCGGCGAAGGTTGCGATCATCTCCTCCGGGTTCTTCGGCTCGCTCTCGGGCTCGGTGATCTCAAATGTCGTAACGACGGGCAAGATCACGATCCCCACGATGAAGCGGGTCGGCTATCCGCCAGCCTATGCGGGCGCGGTCGAAGCTTGCGCCTCGACGGGCGGCGCGCTGATGCCTCCGGTCATGGGCGCGGTGGCGTTCCTGATGGCTGAAAACCTCAATATGCCCTACGCCGATATCATCATCGCGGCCGCGGTTCCGGCGCTGTTGTTCTACCTGACGCTTTTGCTTCAGGTCGATAATTACGCTGCGAAGGTCGGCTTGAAGGGCCAGCCGGCCGAAGAAATCCCCGACCTTTGGAAGACCTTTGTTTCGGGCTGGCACTATCTCTTCAGCCTTGCAGCCCTGATCTACATGCTGATCGGCATGCGCATCGAGGTGTTCGCGCCGTATTTCGCGACTTTCATCCTGATCGGCGCCAGCTACATCACCAACAAGATCCGCGGCGAAAAGACCTTTAATTGGCGCGACATGATTGAGCTTCTGGTCGATGCAGGCAAAACCATCGTCAACATCGTCGGCATCCTTGTCGGGATTGGCATGATCATCGGCGCGCTCTCGTTGACCGGCGTCGGCCCGGCATTCTCCAGCGAACTGCTGCGGTTCGCCGACGGCAACGTCTACCTGTTGCTCATTCTCGGCGCCGTGACCAGCTTCGTTCTGGGCATGGGGATGACGGTTTCGGCTTGCTACATCTTCCTGGCCGTCGTCATGGGCGGCGCGATGGTCGATGGCGGACTGAACCCGGTCGCGGGACATTTGTTCATCCTCTACTGGGGCATGATGAGCTACATCACCCCGCCAGTGGCCGTGGCGGCCGTTACGGCGGCGACGATCGCCGGCGCGCCCGCGATGGAGACGGGCTTCAAGGCGATGCGGCTGGGCGCGATCCTGTTCGTGCTGCCGTTCTTCTTCGTCCTGAACCCGACGCTCATTCTGGTCGGCGATACCTTCAGCATTCTGCATGACGTGACGACCGCCGTCGTCGCGGTCTGGATGCTGGCCTCGGCGTTGGAAGGTTGGCTCTACGGGGCTGGCCGGCTCAACATGGTGTTCCGGGCCATTCTGGCGATTGCGGCTTTGGGCGCGCTCCACCCAGACCCGGTCACCGACTTCATCGGCCTGGGCGCCTTGGCCTTCGTATATATCGCCTCCAGATTCATGAGGATCAACGGAAAGACGAAAGCGGCCTAACCGCCGCCTGCATGCGATAGTCGGATCAACCCGCCCTTCGGAATTTCCGAAGGGCGGGTTGATCTATTTGAAGCGAAGCCGTTTTTGGACGGTTCGGCGAAAACGGCGTTCGTTTCTATCGGCCTGGACGCGGCGGCCACATGCTGGCGGGCGTTCGGTCCTGGCGGTGCGGCCAGTCGAAGGGCAGCGCGTTTGCGGCGAGGGTCTCGACCCTTGCTGCGCGCATTGCGGGCGACGTGAGATTCTCCTGAAGGAAGGCGTCGACGGAGAGGCCTGGCGCAAATCGGTCCCTCAGCAGCGCCTGCACATCGCGCTGGTTCAAGGCCTGGAAGCGGCGCCCACGGGCAGGAACTTCCTTGAGCGCCGCCGGTTCGCCGCCAATGTTCAACGCGCCGCATCGCTGCACATAAGCGAGCGCGGACGTCCATTCCGGCCCGGCGACGAAGGCGAGGTTGATCTGCTGCAACTCAAACAATCCGTAGGCCCCGGATGACAGGCCTTCGGTTTCATGCATGCGCGCCAGTTGGGCGTCATCGAGCCACGTCGCCCAGACTTCGATTTCCGTGCCGGGCGAGGCAGTAAGGGTCGCGCCGCCGATAGAGCCATATCCCGCGATGCTCGCGCCATAGACGACATCGAAATCCTTGAGCCAGGCACGTGCGAGAATGACCGCAGCCGGCTTCGGGAAATCATAAAATTTCCGAGCGAGCTGCTCCGGCGCCCGGTTCGAGCCTATGGCGAGGATCGGCGTCCGCTTGGCGCGCGGATCGGCCCCTGCCGCCTGCAGGGCGGCCGCGACGGCGTTGACGTCCGTCCCCTCAAGCGGGACGTGACCGTCGAGCGACCAGACGCAATCCGCATCCGGCGCCGTGTAGGGATACCCGAGCGCGCGCGCGCGTGCGTGCCAATCCATCGCAAGATTTCCTTTGTTTCTCCGACAATAGGGAGTGACGAAGCCCCGGAGCAAGGCCGAAATTGCGGCCAAACAAAGGCGGCCGGCACATTCTTGAATTTGGAATATGCCTCACTATATCAACGGTATCGAACGATTAACAAGGAGGATTGGAGTTGTCCGAGGCTTATGCCGCTACGGCGCGTTGGACGCCGGCAAATATCGGCTCGGTCGTAGCAGGGTTTATTCTGTTCTGGCCAGCCGGCATCCTGATTCTGTTCTATGTCCTTTCTGGCGGCGATATGGCCAGAGCGTTTAACCGGTCAAGGGAGTGGGTTTCAAACATGTTCAACCGAGCGACGGCTACGAACGAGACAACCGGCAATTCCGCCTTCGACGCCTACCGCGAAGAGACCATGAACCGCTTGAAGGAAGAACAGCGCGCTTTCGGCGATTTCATGGAGCGTCTGCGCCGGGCTCGCGACCAGGAAGAGTTCGAGCGCTTCATGGCCGAACGCCGAAACAGCCGGCCTTCCTGACGCAGTTGAAGCCGCGCCGATAGCGGTTGATCCCGACCGATGCTATGACCCCCCGTGGCGTGCCGCCTGCGCCACGGGGGTTTTGTTATGCCGACCGCTTACCGTTCCCTGCGGGAATTCATGGATCTGCTCGAGGTCAAGGGCCTGCTGCAGCGTGTCGCCGTTCCCATCGATCCCGTACTGGAGATGACGGAAATTCAGACCCGGCTGCTTGCGACTGGCGGCCCGGCCGTCCTGTTCGAGCATGTGAAGGGTCCCGATGGCGGAACTGCGGGCATGCCGGCGCTGATCAACCTCTTCGGCACGGTCGAGCGGGTGGCGCTTGGCATGGGCCGGAAGCCAGAGGAACTGCGCGCCGTCGGCGAGACGCTCGCCTTTCTCCGCCAACCTGAGCCGCCTGGCGGCTGGCGCGATGCGCTGGCGATGCTGCCGCTCGTCCGGCAGGTGCTGGCGATGAAGCCGCGGTCGGTCGCCAAGGGGCCGGTGCAAGACATCGTGCTGACGGGCGACGATGTGGATCTCTCCCTTTTGCCAATTCAGACGTGCTGGCCCGGCGAACCGGCGCCCTTGATCACCTGGCCCCTGATCGTCACCAAGGGGCCGGGCAAACGGAAAGAGGATGATTTCAATCTCGGCATTTACCGAATGCAGGTGCTGGGCAGGAACAAGACGATCATGCGCTGGCTGAAGCATCGCGGCGGCGCGCAGCATCATGCGCGCTGGGCGCGGGAAAAGCGCGATCCCTTGCCGGTGGCGGCGGTGATCGGCGCGGACCCGGGCGTCATCCTGGCGGCCGTCACCCCGGTCCCCGACACGTTGTCGGAATATCAGTTCGCCGGGTTGCTGCGCGGCGCCAAGGTCGATCTGGTCGACTGCAAGACCGTTCCCTTGAAGGTGCCGGCCGAAGCCGAGATCGTGCTTGAAGGTTATGTCAGCCTGGACGAGACAGCGCCAGAAGGACCGTACGGCGACCATACTGGCTATTACAATGCCGTCGAGCCGTTCCCAACCTTCACCGTGACGGCGATGACCATGCGCCGGAACCCGATTTACCTGACCACATTCACCGGCCGTCCGCCCGATGAGCCAAGCGTGCTTGGCGAGGCCCTGAACGAGGTCTTTATACCGCTGCTTCAGCAGCAATTCCCCGAAATCGTCGATTTCTGGCTGCCGCCGGAAGGCTGTTCCTACCGGATCGCCGTCGTTTCGATGCGCAAGGCCTATGCGGGCCATGCCAAGCGGGTCATGCTGGGCGTCTGGTCCTATCTCCGCCAATTCATGTACACGAAATGGGTGATCGTGGTGGATGAGGATATCAACGCGCGAGACTGGAAGGACGTGATGTGGGCTGTATCGACCCGCATGGATCCAGCGCGCGACATTACAGTCATTGAGAACACGCCCATCGACTATCTCGATTTCGCCAGCCCGGAATCGGGGCTTGGATCGAAGATCGGTCTCGATGCGACGAACAAGCTGCCGCCCGAGACCAAGCGCGAGTGGGGCAGGGAACTCGCTATGGATCCGGATGTCGTCCGGCGGGTGACGGAGCTTTGGCCCGCGCTTGGCCTTCCAGGCGGCGGCGCGCCGATCTGGCCGGACAAAGCCTGACACGAGCGCCGCCAATCCGTTAGACTCGCCCCAGGGCCAAAGAGCATGGCGCAGTCAAGTGAGCGCGCCAGCGA